>Ga0209700_109375_pt1 | contig 11438 bp, 9 predicted proteins | sample SiratroredBW_FD_187528 | JGI IMG/M metagenome (GOLD analysis project Ga0209700, IMG submission 187528) | Root nodule microbial communities of legume samples collected from California, USA - Siratro red BW (SPAdes) (version 2) | ecosystem: Host-associated > Plants > Roots > Nodule | place: USA...
TTTTGACAGGGTTTTTTTTTTTTTTCTCTTTAAGAACTCTGCATTTAAATTTTTTAAACATATAGCTGCTTCAGCATTTTTAATTTACTTTTTAGTGTTTGCATAACTTGTATTCATGGGGTCTATTATGTCCCTTATTTAATTCTATCATTTAAAATCCAGCATTATCCAGCTAGCTTATCTTAAAGTTTTAATCCAATCTGATATAAAGCGATTTGGATTGGATAAGTTTTTCATCTTAAAAACAAGGCATTACATAACGTGGTATAACATTTAAATATATAGTATTAAAAATAAATATAAAGAATTTGATAGTTTATATTTATGTGCTGTTGCTTAAATTATTACAGAAAACTTCAATTAAATATATTTTCATAAATAAATTAAGTTATGTGATACCTTTAACAAATAAACAAGAAATAAAAGTATAAATAATCATCATAAGCTAACAAAATCCGGTTTTATAGAAAAACTTTTTATTTTCAATTGTTTCAATTTTCATTATATAGCTTTTAACTGTTTTGTTTTAACCGGACAGAATCAATTATAACCACTGCTTCAATTAACCAACATCACATTTAAAATATAGATATTCAATATCTAATTTAGAAGTTGAGGTAGAATATATTAAAAGTCTGATTCTGTATTGCCTATGTATGGCAAGACTGTATTTTTGTAATAATTGTTTTAAAGACAGTATTTAATATCATAATCTTTAATTGTTACCTTAACAATATTTAAAATTTAGAGATTACAAATTTATCTTGAAACTCATGAAACCGCTCCAATACGGTATCACCATGTTTTCATGAATGATTCAAATAAACCCCCTGATGCTACAAAGATTCATAGCAATCAGCAAGTATCTTACAATATGGAAGAATTCTCAAGAATTGCTTCATTTGACATTCTGTCCTCTGTATACCTCCAAACTAATGACTTCGAGCTACATTCAAAAAGTTCTACACAACAAAACAGTCTTATAGCTAGCTGTCAAGTCACAATTAGCACAAACTGAACTAAAGGCCTACGGCTTTTATATGATGGGCTCAAATAGAACAAACAGCCTCAATGATGTAGAGAGAACAAAATTTCAATTAACTTAAACCCGTGTTCTACATAAAGTGCAGATAAGCGAAGCAGGGCAATCAGGGCTTGAAAGCAGAGAATGCCACCACAGAGTTGTGTCCACCAAATCCAAATGAATTTGAAATAGCTGAAATAGAAAAAGAATCAATTATTGCTGTTCAAATTAATATGGACTGTGGAGGAATTTCCTGTTGAATTATTTAGAATCTTACCAACATTGACTTCATGCTGCTGCTTGACATTTGCCACTGTATCAAAATCAACTGCCGGTTCTGGGTTCTGCACTCAAGACCAAGTACATATTGTAACTAAATTGAAGAAATGCAGCACGAATATAAAACTGATGATATTTTCCTAACTGCTTGCTTTTGCGGGTAATAATCACGATCAAAAATACAAATCCACTGCTATTTCTGCCCCACCAATCACGCAGCAACATAAAACAATACTTCCCAACTTTTTAACACTAAGATGAATGATGATAATTAATGATAAGATGATATTCACTGGAATCTGGCTCAGACAACCCATGAACCTCAATATTACCAGTCTAATATGTGAAAGAATTCACACATCTTTATTATGAGTGTTTATATAAGTTGATGATATATGCAAATTCCTTGGTACGATTTCCAAACATTTTCAGAAACAACTTTGCCATACCAATAAATAGAGCCCACATGGCTAAAGAAAGGTGAAAAAAAAGACACTGATAAATAACAACTTACAATAACAAAAGTTCATGCAGTCAGTCAAATTAATATTAACCCTAAAAAATATTAAGTAAACGTACAAATTGATTGATTGTTGGATGCAGCCATCCTGTTGTTATGGCTTTAACAGTGGCAATGGCTTCCAACCCCCCAGCTGCACCAAGGCAGTGTCCTATCATAGACTGATACAAAATGAAGAACATGTATGTTAGTTCCTGGAGAAGGAAACAATCCAATAATATAACCTTCTCTAACATAGAAGAAAACAGAAAGCTGTCACCAGCATAATAAAGCCACTAGCGTGATAATACCTTGGTGGCATTAATTTTGATGCCGGAAGTGTCCTTGAAAACCTTCTTAATAGCATTAATCTCTGCCAAGTCACCAGCAAGAGTGGAAGTTGCATGTGCATTTATGTAGTTGACCTGAAAAGAAGCAATTGTTTGCAAATTTATGGTATGATTGAATCAGAAAAAACATATATAAAACATTAAGACTAACTTCTAGAGCTGACAGAAAATGTAGCGATGGCATTACAAAATTCCTTTTAGCTCCATTAGTAGCTTAAGCCCCTCTATCTGGGAAAGTTGAGGGAGTAACTATGTATTAAAGGATTATTTGCATAAGCTGCAACATCCCAGGGCCTTACTTTCAGATACATACTTTGATTTATGTTCTACTAGTTGTGTTTCTCACACATTCTAACTTCTTGGCATCACTAAGAGACACTGAACCAAATCTCAGAAAAAAAAAGTGCTGTACTGCAATACAATTACACATACTGTATGTTATCATTTTTCTACTAAAATTAGTGTAATTCTGTAATGTCAGAATCATACCCATGATTACAAGAAAAAAAGATGAATGAAAATTGTAAAATGCAAGACAGATAGCAGCACAAAAGAGATGTCTTGCAAATTCACAAGTTAACCCGTCTGACCTCAGAGAAAAGCAAGTTGAATAGCATGTGAACTCATCTTTTATTATTTGTGCTTTACTTGTTAGACTTGGATAAACTCACAAGTCTGAGGCAGAGCTAACTTCAGCAAAAGTCTGAAATTCTCCACTTAAAATGAGAAAAAAAAAAAACAGACTGTTTAACGCTGGGTTTCTCTACTTTGTGTTATATAGCAAGTGTGTCATATTGGTGTTTTTCAGGGTAGGTACAAGGGCATCAAGAGACAACCCTGCTGTGTGTCCCTGCTGCATTAGCATTATTGGTGCAAGTACGAGGTCAAAAAACCAAATAGGGAACTCAGGTAAAACATGACCAACCCACAATTTGCAACAACAGACCTATGACGATCACAACCCCCAGCAAAGACCATTCCCCAACAATTTGCAACCAGGAACCAGTGTTCCTTATTGTGCATTGGTGCTTCCCTTATTGTAGTTGAACCTAATTGAAAGTTTAAAATCAGGTCAGATGGATATTGTGGTCTTGTACGTTCTCTCATGCACTATTGTGCTGAGTTGTGTTGTGCCTCCCCTCACTAGCTTGGTGGAACTGTGCAAAGTTTGATTAACACTGAATGTTTGGCTACCCACTTGATTATCCCCTGTCGTGTCTAAGCTGAAATTGTTTACAACTGTGTTCTTTCTGAATTTCAAACTAGTTTTACCCTGTGATATTTTAACATGGTTGTTTATGAACAATTTTAATTTTTACTATCACACTTAAAATACTTTGTTATTTGGGTTTTCTTTATTTAATAGAATGTTGGATATTCATTATCTGAGAAAAAAAGTCTATGCACTGACAAAGTAAAAATCTTTTATCCATCATCTAATCACAAACCACCAAGTATGATAAGTTCATTGATTTTACAATAATTACCTTATATGTCATACCAACGGTCATTTTTATTTAATGACAATGTAAAACTATTTTACACTGTCAATAAATGAACATTATTCTTATTATTTTATAACATAATATTATTATTTTGTTTGGATGCTAAAGTTAATTTTTTCAAACAATTTTTGTATTTAGAAAACTCTTCGTAGTTCATGAATTGAATCTACAAGTTGTGTTTATGGAGCCTCCACAAGCTTGCAAACTCTTGCGTTTAGCAACCTTGCTCACGTATGTTATAAATTCTCTGCCTCCTCTCCCTTTATTCTTATGGTACACTTGTGTTATGGCTATACATGCAGTTTCACCTTGTCCTCAAGGAATGTAAAGAAGATTCTGCCACTTCCTAAGAACATCAGTATTGCATCTATGCTAATCCTAATATTGGTTGAACTTAAGTGTCATCCATCCTATTGATTCCTAGGTAGTGGCCGACTGATTGCAGAAGCAAAAATGATTTCTTTGTTGAAGTATGTAATACAGGTTAAATGTGGTTGTCCCCTGGAACTTTCAGCTTACAAGCTACTAGTACAGTAGGGAAAACGGACAGCCCAACCCATATTTTAATAGAAAAGAAACCATCATTTAGGTCATTGACGGCTGAAATTGGTTCCCATTGGTCCCCCTTTGCTTCTTCAAACTTCCAACCCTTATCCCAAGATCTTCTTGAAGGAGTCAACATTTCATTATTGACTTCTTCATATCCAGAGCTTCCACTGCTCATATGCAGGTTATTGTTCACAACTCCCAAAATAGGAAGCTCAAATAGCAGATGATAGAAGACTACACAAAATACACCCAAAAGAATACTTTATGCTATAGATCTCAGTGCAACATCAGCTACTATACCCCAAATGCAAGAGAAAAAATTGAACAGAAACTATAAAATGGAAAACATTTGGCCCCCGAGGCTCATGGGAGGCCTTGGTCTCTCCCTCCAATTCTCTCACTACTTGAATCTTTCTTGCCTTTTCTCTCTCCTCCCTTTTTATCATCCCACTCTATTCTAAGAGATTTCTCCCACCTTCCTATATCCTTTTGCCATGTTAAGGCAATTATGCCACTCTCTCACTCCACGTATTACTCACTTGAGGTGCCCATTCTCATCCCTCTTTCTTTTTCTTCCCAAGGTAAACCTGTTTTTCGGGTGATTTCCTGACACTGTTAACCATGCAGCACCCATTAACGGTTGAATAGGAAGATAAATATTTTACAAGCACAATGGGCATCCTATTTTATTTAATTGGGTATTAGCGACTGTTTAACCTCTCTGCCGTCATTTATCCAAACCTCAATGCTAGAAAAGAAAATCTTGGGAGGTCTACTGCAAATAATATTGCATAGCAGCATAAGAAATGTTTACCATTTTTATATATATGCTATGCCATCCCCTACTGTACTAGACAGATATTGATAACACATGGAATATGCACGCAAGATAACAGAAAGGTATAGCCAACTAGGGAGACATCCTTGAAGAGAAATACAATTAAGAAAAACTGGAGAAGAGAGACCACCAATCTTTTTGAAGAAAAAATTAGCTAGAAAAAAGTATAAGAGTAGTCCAAGGAGAAAAATATTACCTCCTCAGGTGACACACCAGCATCTTCGAGGCTGCTCTGAATGCATGAAGAGACACCAAGTCCATCAGACCTTGGATCAGTCATATGATAAGCATCACAGTTAACAGCACCTCCCAAGTATTCAGCGATTATAGGAGCGCCTCGCTTCATGGCATGTTCCAAACTCTCCATCACCTATCAATTTGAAGTACCCCTTATAAGATTTAAAAATTAGCTTGCATAGAACAAAAACCCGTACAAGATAGCAATTTCCGCAAACACTCATAGGAAAAGGGGGATTGCATGGGAGAACAGGGAACGAGAACGAGTATACTGAAAAAGGTAGTGTTACTTTAGTTTACCACTCTAATAAATTCATAAAGATCCTACAGTTATACTTACAAAGTCCTTATGCAGGAAAACTTCTCCGTAAGTACTTAAATGATCACATGATGGAAAAAAATAAGTAAAATGAATTGAGTAAAAGGTCAAATCCTGAATTCATTTCCCCCTTTCTTATTCTTCTCTTACAAGGGTTAATGGAAAAGTTCATTGAAAAAGGACCTAAGAAACACAAAAGGTGAACGTAACCTTACCAAAACTCCAGCACCTTCACCCATAACAAAGCCATCACGCTCCTTGTCCCACGGCCTTGAAGCAGTTTTGGGGTCATCATTCCTCTGGGAAAGCGCCCTGCAAGCGACGAAACCCCCTAACCCAATGGGAATGATGGCAGCCTCAGTTCCACCCGCTATCATCAAATCAGCCTCCCCTCTCCGTATATGGTTGGCCGCAGCATAAAAGCAATAATTGGAGGTAGCACAAGCAGTGGAAATGGAATAGTTAGGACCCATGAACCCAAGGTCAATCCCAAGCAAAGCCGAACCCATGTTAGTAATAGCATACGGAATGAAAAACGGCGTTATCTTCCGGTGCCCTTTCTCAATCAGAGCCTGAACACCGTCGGAAAACACCGTTAAGCCTCCCATTCCGGATCCCACTAGAATACCGGCACGCTCCTTATCAAGCTGTACAGAATCAGAAATTCAAGTTAAATAGGGTTTCCACAAGAAAAGTGAATAACCAGAAAATCAGAGATTCGAGTTAAACAAGGTTTCAACAAGATTCTAGCAGAAGTTGTTTCCCATAATGTGGCAAATTACGATTTGGATAAGCGCTTACATTTAGTATCCCGAACAACATTTGGTCGTACAAAATTGTGTTCGGAAGAAGGTACACGAGAGGAAAGAAAAGGTCGAGAAATGCGAAAAGAGAATAGATCTGAGAAAAGGAGAAACCTTGTTGAGGTTATCCTTCGCGAGGTCGGCGCTCTCGAGGGCCTTCTTGCCGGCAACAATGCAGTAACGGAGACAGTCGTCGAGGCGGCGGTCGTTCTTGCCGTCGATGTAGCCCTCGGCGGAGAAGCCACGGATCTGGCCGCCGAAGCGGGTGGGGAACTTGGAGGCGTCGAAGCGATCGATGGCGGTGATGCCACTCTCTCCGGCGAGGAGCTTCTCGTAATAGCCGTCGACGTCGTTGCCGAACACTGATGCAAGCCCCATTCCGGTGATCACAACGCGCTTCTTGGGGTCCTTCTGGCGCTGCGGGGCGGCGACCTTGGGCGCCGCCGTGGCGGAGACGAAGAAGACGCGCTTGGCGGCGGTTCTTCTTTTGGCGGCATTGTTGGGAGCGCGAAGAGGGTCCAAAGGAGAAGCGCGGAGGGAAGGAGAGTGTAGCGCTTGCATGATGGCGGAGAATGCGATGCAGTGAGCACAAACAACTTGTTCTGTGCTATTTCCCAACTACACAATGAAACTAACAAGTGGTCATATTTATTTTCAGCTCATTTTTAATTTCATAAATATTAAATTTTAACTATAAAAATTATACGAACACGCGACTATTATTACATCTATGTTTCCACGTTTAATTTTATTTGATTTAGATAATTTCAAATAAAAATAAATGAATGAATTTTAATTCTACCCATTTTAAGTTATTTGTCTCGTAACACATTTTATATTTTTATGTTTTATATTACATTTTTTATAGTCGCGTGTGATAGATAAATGTTATTTTGAAAGATAAAATGAGCATGAAATAAATATTAATTAATTTGATAAAAATAGAAGTGAGAAAAAAGTATTGTAATAAAAACGTGTTTTTAATTGGTTAATAGCGTAATAATGGATGAGAAATAGTCTCCCGCATGAGCATGGGAGGCTTCCAGATCCAGGCAGGCAATCGATAATAACAAAGTTGATAAAGCTGATGTTTCTTCTTCTGCCCTCATTAATTGGAAATTATAAGCCAAAAACATCACAAAAATGTCTAAACTTGTCATTATTATGTTTAAACTTGTAGTAATAGGATCTTTGATGATGTCGGATACCAGTTAATCCTCTGAAGTAACATTATGTCATCAAATAAAACATCAAACACTAATTACATATATTAACCTTCTAGATCGAGTTAATTCATATTGATCAAAATATTAAAATATTATTTATTTGTTATTTTAAATATATTTTTTACTTAAAAATGTCGGAGTTTTTTTACAGAAATCTTATGAATTAGAAGGGACCATCTCAGAAGTGTTAGAAAAGCATTGTGAAGATTAGATCTCGGATTCGAACAAGGAGAAGTTAGTCTTTTGAAAAATCTTTATAAGAGCAAACCAGTTTTAAGATAATTAATCTATATTAATAATTTAGTAATATTTTTATTATTTTTTATTTTTTAAACATGGTAATTTTTATTCATGGTTAGTTATATAACTTTCAATGTCTAATACAGTAAACTGTCTTAGCCAAAAGTTCTCAGACGGACTTGTATTACCACGCACTTTGACCCACAAAATGATCTACGGTCTCTAAATAATCTAAGAATATTTTAATATAGAATTTTATTAAAACAAATATTCTCAATAATAATTTTCTTTTTTAACATTTAAAAAAAAATATCATCAGTTTCATAATGTTATCATTCTCAGGCTATGTCTCAAACAAAACACTCTTAGGGTGGGAATGTGATAGCATTATAAATTTTAAAGTACTTTTTAGATTAAAAAAAATGAAAAGAGTATGAGTATAAAGGGAATAGTAATTTGGACTTCGAAATATTTTAAAAGAAGTTTTTTATAAAAGAAAGTTTTGTGATATTTAATCAAGATTTGTAAACATTAAAACAAGCCATATGAATCATGATCTCTAGTTTTTTTAAGAGAATAGCACAATTTGGTGGTATTAAATTGAACTTTTAGAAAACTAAAAAAATAATCATCCGATATTAAAAACCATATAAATTACAGTAAAATATTTTATTGATTGAATTTTTAAGACATTTTATTTGTAAGTGTAAATATCATTATCATGAAATAATCTTATCCAAATATATATATATATATATATATATAAGACTTTTTCATTCAAAAAATTTCAATCTCAATATTGATAATATAGTTTTTCTTTTTCAATTTCAAATATTTTTATACATCCAAGTAATTCTTTTGTTATTGTTCCAGGTTATTGTTTTCTACACTCAATTTTTGGGTTATTGCTCTTATTCTTGTGTATGGTTCTTCAATTAATGAAAATATGATTTTTTTTTATCAGCAAAAAGCTATGATTTTCTTTTTAATTTGGCTTTTATCAGTGATGTTATTTTTTGGTTTACTACGTTTTTAAACTTTTTTCTTTAACCATAATACTATCACAATCAAATTTTAGTAGTACGATCTAAATAAACTTGTTTGTGGTCAACTTGAAAACTTGAAAATGTAGCTATTAGGAATTCTTTGGGAAGCAACAACCAAAAAGGAAAAAACAAATAACAAAGTAAAATGAAAAAAAAAATTAACATATTAGGTTTGAAGGAATGTTTTATTAAACATTTATGTACAAACAATTTAAGTTGATAATATATAGAGAGAGGATAATATATATATATATATATATATATATATATATATATATATATATATATATATATATATATATTAGTTAGGTTAATGAAACATCATTTATACACTTTGTTTCTTTTGAGAAAATTGATCATGATAGAGTCCTTACCTACTAGTTCGTTTTTGAATGAAAAATGGTGAGGAGACTTTTTAAATATATAGATTTATACTTTTCTTACTTATTTGTGTATTTTTCTATTAAGTGTTACTATTATGTTTTATTTCACATCCAATTTTTATTTAAGAGATGAGCAAAAGCTTGTGCATGTAAAACATTTCATAACTTCTTTTTGTTAAGAATGTTTTTAGTGAATTCGTTATCGAATTAGTAAATAAATATTTATATTTAGAAGTACTGGTTAACTGAATCTATTATTTGTAACTAAGATTATGAATGAGAAAATATTAACACATGCAAAGTTATTATTGGAATAACAGGATTATTTTTAGAAAGATGTTGAATAAAGCTAATTAAAATACTTTAAAAAAATATTTCCTAATACAAAGTTTATTAAATACTAAAAGAGATCATGTAATAGTTTTTACATGATGTTTACAAATAATTTTACAAACGTTTTATACGATGACTTAAAACTCGTACACGTGTAAAAAAAATACAATATACACTTTATTTTTATATTAATTCACTGTCACCTAAACTATGTCAAAATCTCATTTAGTACTTTAAAAAAAATTACTAATTATAAATATTTTTACGGTCACTTCTAAGTTATAAATAAATACAAATACTCATTTCTTACTATTTATTTATCTATTCCTAAAATACAAGTAGTCATTCTTAGTTAATTAAATAGTTGTTTAATATTTTATAAGAAACAGTCTCAATGAGAAGATAAGCAAATTAATCACTCTTTACTCTAAAATTTAATTTCATAAAAGTAAATAATTTTCAAATATAATTCTCATTGTAAAATCATATAAAATAAGATTCTGTACCATCAACACTAGTAAAATTTGAGAATTATATGCATTCACGTTTCATATAATTCATATATATTTCATGTTTCTATTTATAATATTTTTAAAAAAAAGATCACTATAACTTGTGTACTCTTATTGTTAATATGTCATTATTTTTTACAATATACTTCACTTTTTACAAAAAAAAAGAAATCATTATTATATTCGACAAACATACTGAAGGACATTTTTTTCTACATCTTCTTTTTTATATTGGTAGGTATTTATATTTAAGTCAAAATCATCTTTAGGTAGGAATTGAGTGAACTTATTTGAAAAGTAGTGACATTTAATGTATATGTTTTTATGATTTTTATGTGCTAGTATTCTTACTAATTTGCATTTACTTCTTATCTTTATTTTATGCTACATTAATTTTTATTTGGTCTTCATCTACTTATGTCGAGTTCTTTTTTAGACTTGAATCAAATCGAGTCTTCTTTGTTTATATTTTAACAAAATATAATAGCTGAATATAAAATGGTGTATAGCAATATGATTATTTTAATCATTAAAATATACTTTGATTCCTGTAGCACTGTACAATAATTCAATAGATAAACCTAATTTAAGTAAAAATAGAAATATATAAATACGTATAATCATTTTAAGCACTGTAACTTTAAAATTATTTTAAATCTATAAAATCATTTTAAATTTTATGATTTCATATTTTATGAATTCTTTAAAAATTAAATTTTAGCATCCTACAAATTTTAAGATTTACATGAATTTTTTAATATATTTTCTTTTAAATTCTATTGAACCTGGATAGAAGGAATACATTATCTTTGCTTCTTTTTAAGTCTGTGTTTAAAAAAAAAGAAAAACAAAGGAAAGTGCTTATTACTTTTTAAAGTTTAAGATGACATTAATTATGTTTATTTGTTATTTACACCCTCATTCTTTATCTAATACTTAATCAGTTTAAATATATATATATATATATATATATATATATATATATATATATTTTATACTGTAAAATAAAAGTTATTATATTTCTTAGGTTATCTAAAACAGTTTAAACCACAAAGCCCTGAAGCGACGCAAGCGATAATAACAATGAAGCTACAGAAAAGTGAAAGCACCGTCCATGAATTTCTTTTGAGATTTTTTTCATTACTAGTTTAATTTTCTTTTGTTGCATTTCGCTATATTTTTTATACTTCAAAATTTTCTATGTTGGTTTTAAATTATTATTGCTGAACTTATAAATGAGAAAGAAAGGGAAAATAGAAAATATTAAATAATCGGTTTTTCAAAAAAAAAAAAAA
>Ga0209700_109376_pt1 | contig 11435 bp, 4 predicted proteins | sample SiratroredBW_FD_187528 | JGI IMG/M metagenome (GOLD analysis project Ga0209700, IMG submission 187528) | Root nodule microbial communities of legume samples collected from California, USA - Siratro red BW (SPAdes) (version 2) | ecosystem: Host-associated > Plants > Roots > Nodule | place: USA...
ATATATATATATATATATATATATATATATATATATATATATATATATAAATATATATATATATATATATATATATATATGTATATATATATTTCAAATAAATTAAGTGAAATAGAAAACTTAATATGTATTCCAAAAAGTAAATTATGCATTTTGAAAATAAATTATCTTAAAATTAAACCTTATTGTAATTATAAAAATTAATGATTATCAAATTTGTAGATTAATATTTGTTAATGAATGCGTAAGTTATGTATATATTAAAAAAAAAATAAATATTTATGTAAATATTGTACATAATATTTCATAAAAAAAGATATAACACTAATCATATAAATTTATGGACATGAATGAGAAAATCATATTTTGGTTTGAGAAAAAAAAAATTGTGATTCTTTTAACACTTCAGAGGTAATTTTTTTTAACAAAGTCCCAAAATGAGTAAATTTGAAGGAAAGAAACCCATAATTAAAATTTGTATTTTGAAAATGGTAATCATTTTTTAATTTTTTAATTTCATATTTTTTTATTAACATATTATTTTAATATTAGAATTGGTCAAACTCACTGTAAATGGGTTTTGAACATTAGGGTTGTTTTCATTGGATCAGTCAATAAAAGCATATTTATTTTGAAAGTGGGTTGAGGTTAATCTTTGGAGCATGAATTAAATTAATAGGTTTAGACACGAGGCGAACTATGGAATGAAAAGTATTATTTTTTATTAGAATTAAATTTTAAACTAAAAAAGTAATAAGCATGAAATAAAAAATACAAAAATTAATATCATATGAAAACATGAATTTATCTTAGCCTGCTATAGCCTTTCAATATTTGCGTCTATGATTTTTTGTTATATAATATTGATAGCCAAAAACATGTTAAAAAATGTGAAAATATGATTAAAATAAATGAAGAATATATTACTTTTGATTAGATTAGGTTATGACAAAAAAAAAAAAAAAAAGGAAGAAGTGAAACAACATTATTTTCTATCTATATTTAACTTCTTTCATTTTAATTTTTAAATTAAATTATAATTATTTTTTAAAATGTCAATTGTGAACAATAAAATTAGATAACTTCATGCAAAATTTAATTTATATATTGCAAAAATAGTTATTATAAATATTAATTATAGGTTGGTTTAAATTTTAAAAAAATGCTTATTAAAAAATTTAACCATAAAAAAAAATTATCATGTAAAATGCCCAAACTACAACTAATTTATGTATAAAGTAGATATAATGTTGCAATTCATGTATCATCAGCAAAATTTATTTATAATTATAAATTGGAATCTTAAAATTTTCAACTAGAAAAATTCAACATTTCTCTCTCTTATATTATTTGGAGGTATAGTTTAGTTCCATGACTAGGCAAAAATATTTTTTTTCTTAATAATCTTAAGCAACAATAATTTATCTTTCTTCCATATTTTATCTTTATTTTAGATTTAAAAATTTAATTTTTTCAATCACAAGTAATTAAAAAATATCACAGTTTAAATTATTCACTAGAAATGTAAATATATTTTATACATTTAAAACATTTAATTATATGATTTTTATAAATCAATTGTAAAATATATACTTGTCATAAATTTTAGTTTCATAAAAACCAATGGTTTTGCTGCAGCATTGAGTGAAATACTATTAAAATAGAAAAATAAGTACCCCCACAAGGCACGCCTCTGACTATAAATAAGAATAGTGATAGATAGTGTCTATGCACCATCAAACCATCAAATCTTGTGAGTTGTGACTCATACTAAACCATGGAAAATAAATTGTAATAGTTCATGCTTTTTGACTAATCACTATAAGCTATAATGACTGATGGTAGATAAAAAAAAGTTTATTTTAATATTTTCAAAGCTATATACAATTTTTCTTAGTGTAGGTACATATATTTCACTGTATTAGAGACTAATTTTGTGATACTGTGATTATTGATTGACTCTATAATAAAGGACAAGTAAAAAGAGATAAATTAATGTTTAATTGTCCTTAACTCAATTCTAAGCATGCATTAACTCAACAAACCGGGTTAGATGCATGCTCATGTCAATGAATGTTCCACAAACTAGACACTTGTTAAAGAAAAGTATTAAGATAACAAAATATATTTTTCTATGATGTTAAGTGTATTTTATAAAATAAATTATACTAGTATTCTTGAGATTCTCTGGGATTGTATACAATAATCATCTTCATAATGATACGTTAGTAATATTTTATAATTAGAGATCTATCGGTGTAATATTGTACAATAACTAAAGATTCATAAGGATTAATAAAAAAAAATCCATCTTCAAAAGCCGCCGGCGGAATTGAATAAAAAATTTGAAAAAGAGCTTCCTTATGACAAATTTTCAACGAAGGGATAAGTTAAGATATTAAGAGAACAATATTTAAATGCAAGTGCGGGTGAAGGTCGTTGTCACCTTGTTTATCTAAATTATATTAAAATATTAGTCAATATAGTTTAAGATGAATATGCTTTATCGATTTTTTTTTATTTTTTTATTTTGAAGTGCGAATATGCTTTATCGATAATGAGTTTATTTTAAGTTGAAACTGATTTTTTAAGTCCAATTAAGTTACTTTAATTATCTTGTTTGTTAAACAAAAAATTGTATTATTTTTTATATTTACTTACTTTAACATGATTAGTAATCTAACGTTAGTCTATAATTTCAAAATGGTTCCTTCTATCTATTTACAAAGCCTTATGTAATAATTTTCTTTAGTTTGTAATCATGTACATCACACTATATATACTTATGGTTACAGTTAGGTATTTATTGCTTATCACAACCTTTCTTAAATAGGTATATTTTTATTAAATACAGAAATATCTCTCACTTAAATTGTCATTAACTTAAAAGTCTATTCTCTATCGTAAATAAATTAGTCTTACAATTCCACTAGCCATTCTCTTATTTTTATTTTGGAAAAATAATTAAGCACCCATTGAAAATAAACATCTATCTAATGTTCATAATTATTTATTTATTAATTATTTTGTTAAATAATAGAATAATATATTATAAACTTGGACCAGATTTTTCATAAACATTTTTACAAAAAAAATATTGAAATGAATTTTTTATAAATTAAAATTAACTTATATAAATTAATTTGTAAAAATTATTTTTTTAATTTTTTTCTTTTAATCGGTACATAACCAATTTTAAATTATGATTTTTTTTTATTTTTCTCATTTGAAAGATTTTATGAAAATGTTTGAAAAAATCAAACTAGTTAGACTTATTTTAATATATACTCACTATAGTAAACACAGTACTGACAAAGGTTAAGTAATAATTTCCTTTATTATCATTCTTATTGATGAAGACAGATACAAAGATAGCCACCAGCTCTCACGATTATGCAGCAAAGGAAACAAGAAAGAAAACACTCCATACAATGGAAGCCAACTTAACTTAAGAACACTCCGATTTGATAACACTTGATGCAAGCCAAGAAAACTGTTGAATATCATATAAGCAAGCTTCTTACTGACTCATATTCATAACTGAGTTGGATCACTTTGTATTCAAGGATTGGCCAAAAGGTATGCCTCAACGGCCTTGAAAAGACCTTCACTCTTTGCTTTCCCAGCTTTGAGCTCATCTTCATTGGGTGGAGCATCTCCTTTGCTGTGGTGTGTTATAGTCAGTTTTATAAGTGAGCCTCCGTTGGGACCATCACTCAGTTTGGTGTCGATTGTGATCTTTTCTGCACTGTCTGGCAAGGCAGCACCTCCAACTATGCTGTAGCTGTATCCCAAGTTGGCCTCATCTATTGCTTCTACTTTGTGCAGCACAAACTTTGTCTCCCCATCTGTCCATTCGTTCATTCATTCACAATTCACAGTTAATTAATTTGATATGCTATACTGTTAATGCATATACAGAAAAAATATAGAAAAAGAGTGAATAAAAATATAATACCCTCAACGAAAGAGATCTTCTTGATGGTTCCGGGGCCACCGTTGCCCTCAACGATTTCGACACTCTTGAAAGAATCAACAGCCTTTGGGATGATGTTGTCGGCGTCCTTAGCAAGAGCGTTGTAGAGGGTAGCAGGAGCCACGGGAGAAGTGCTTTGGTCCTCGAATGTGAAAACAGCCATGATAGAAGCTTAAGGAGATGAAAATGTAATTGACAATTGAAGGAGAAGATGTTTTTGCTGTGGTGTGTGGTGTTTAGCAGAGGAGTGGCATGTATTTATAGCAAGCTATAAGTCTGTATCAATCTGCTTCTACCCATGTGAATGAAGCTACCGACTCACTCACACTACAACCCTGTTGAGCCACCGTCTGTAATAAATAAATAAACAATCTTCTTAAATTATATATATTATCATGTATTCAATTCTTGTTTGACTGCTTTTCTGTTTTTATTTCTTGTTTTTTCAATTTTTCTTTTCATTTCTGTGTTTCAATCACACATAACTCTCTTCTCTGTATTTTGAAGAGATAACGAAATAATATATGAAGTTTTTTGTAAGTGATATTTGTTTTAAACCATGTATCTAAATATGTCTGTTAAGTTTCATCTATTTCATCAATTTTAATTGTCCAAGATTGTTTTTTTTCTCTTGAATATTTTATGAAATAATATTTCAATCATTTTGCTCCTTAATGTTAACTATTAATTTTATAGGTTTGTCAAATATTGCGAATTGAAGCATTCAAATTCAAAGAAGCTTCCTGAAAAGACGAACAAAAATTCAAAGAAGATAAAGGCAAACACGTCACGTTCAACAATGGCAACTATTTTCTGTATTTGCAGGAATGGATTCTTTTTATATTAAATTGTTATATGATATATATTATAGCAAGTTATTATTTATTAGATTTTATATTTAAATATTCTGAAAATAAACAAGTTATTAGCTCATAAACAAGTGGGTTTGAACCTTTACACAATATCTCTAAACTATATATCTAGTTTGAATTTATGAATTGAAAAGTAAAATATAAATATCTAATTAGGTCCTTAAGCACTGAGATGCTAACTGATTTTTGAAATAATGAAAAACATATAATATTTGAATATCTAAAGTATAATATATTTTTTTGAACATATTTTAATGATAAAATAATATCTGATATAAAAGAAATTCTTAAAATCTAATGATAGTAATTTTATAAAACTTGAAAACATAAAATAATTTGTGTATTTGTTAGACATTTAGGAACAACCATATTTTTCATTTTTTTTAAATTAACAGACTTAAATAATTGGTTATTTATCAAAAAAATCTAGTTAAAAATTTTCACTAAAGAGCGATTATTATTATTTTTTTAACAATGAACTATTACAAAATACGTTCGCAGACATAGTTAGCGAAAATGTCTTAAAATCTAATAAATTCGAAAGAAATTCCTTGAAAAATCTCTAACAGGATTTAATCATTATTCTCTATCATTCTGTCACACAGGAAAAATCAGTATTGACTGCTATTAAAATTTGCGTAGTTTATGAATTTAAAAACTTGTAGGGAAATTACATATGGTCAATGCATGCGTAATTTGCGTAGTAAATATGCATTATTGAGCTAATTACATACAGACACGTTTATAAGTAATTATAAATTTGTAGGGTTTCGTGCAACACTTGTTGCCTAAGCTTGTGGACACACTATAGAATCGTGTTATTCTGGATGGATTAAAATTGAAACTCATCTTAACGGATTTGTTTTTCACTAATTGATTTTAGTGTCAGAGTTGGATATTAATTAGTCAATAACACTAGATTTGTGTTAGACGTGTAATTCTATAGTAAAACTCTAGAAAATAATTATAAAGTAAAAATGACATAATTAGAATAATATCTAAATATTTTATTATTAAAAAGAAAAATTTATATAAGTAAAAAACTAGCTATTCAGAATTTATTTTAACATAACCAGTATCTCTTTAGAATAATTTTTTTTCTTACTATCTTTTTAGATTTTTTATTCCATCTTTCGTCACACTGACAGTCAGAAATCATCTTTGGATATCTGGTGGTGATTAGAGTTAAACTGTCTTATTAAAAATTTGTTTAGAGTAAGTTCATTTTTGTTCTTTTATCTTTTGGAGTCAGATTGAGTTAGATTCAGTTTTCTGTTTATATATATAGACAGTGTTTGCATGTGATGAGTCTCTGTTAGTTTAGGATCTTAATAATATGTTCAGATCATTGATTAGGATTCTGTGATATAAGTTAGACTATCTTTATGATTTCTAGGAATTTGAAGCTCTTTGTAAATTTAGGTAAGAGAAGTTAACTTAAGTTTAAATGGAAGTTAGTTTTACTTTTAAATAAAACTTTAGGTTAGATGACCTGGATGTGGGGTGAAGTGATCACTAGTTTCAAAGTTTTTTTACAAAGATTTGTTATTGAATGATTTTGATTGAATTATTTTTTTATTGAGGATTAATTTTGAAAGTATATGGGGGATAGTAAAGTTTGATTATTCTAGTAATTTAGAGGTTAATGTAATATTAAAGAGGTTTTTAAATGGTATTAATGATAGTTTGATATTATTTTAGATCCCCATGATTTGAGGAGTTATATGCTTTTGTTATTCTAAAGTATTTTTCAGACTTTTAAACCAGTATGGTATCAGACACAATTAAGAAAAATTACTTTACGGGTTTAGTCATGCTGGGCATACAACATCATCCTTAGCACGGTACTTTCTTGGGTGCAACCATTTTTAGAATAGTTTATTTTTCTCTCTTTACTTTTACCTATAATTGCTAATAGATTTCTTAAGTATTATACTTTTAATGCATTATTAGATGATATAATTAATTGTTTGATCATTTTGTGATGAATTTTGTTAGAAAAGTATGATATGTAATCAATAATCACTTATGTTGAATGAATGTTATGCATTGTTTGGGAATTTGATTATTAAGGAAGTATCCCGACTCTACTGTTACATTTGAATCATATAGATGAATATTATCTAGTAATAAGAGTCCAAGGAAATTCATATAATCATGTCGGAGATTTGAAATATGAACTGATTGGAATAAAACATATAAATTAACCAGCTTCACAAATATGTGTATATGAAAACCGTCTCTGAGATTTGAAATAAAGACAATTCAAAATAAATAGAATGATAACATGACATATGAGTCTAACTTAACATAAAAATCTTTAGAGTCAAATGTTTAACATAGAAATTTTTAGAGTAAAATGTTTTGTATGTGAGTATCTAGATTTTAACATGAGAATTTAGTTGAGTTATTATAAAGAATGAATAATTATAAGTGTTGTCAAATATTGTAAAGTAATTAAATAATTTTCTAAGATAATCAATGATTATCTTTATAGATTATAAATATAAAATGCTTTATGTTTAGTTTAGTTTTATAATTTGTTTCTTGATATAAATTTAATAATAATGTATTAATAAGTCATGAATTCTAATGACTCATAATCCTTTCATCTTTCTAAAGTCGTGGTGCACGTGAATCCATTCCTCTTAAAATTAGAGAGATAAAAAAAAAGTATAAAGATAATCTTTAACATCACCATAAATAATTTTAAAAGTATCTATAGAAGTTTCTTAAAAATATAAAAATACTTATACTAAAACTTTAATTATTTATCATATTAAATTACATGATGATTTTTTTTATTACAGTAAATGTTTATTTAATTAAAAAAAGTGTATTTTGTCATCTCCTTCATGGAAAATATTTTTGTAAGAAGCATATAAAATTTCCAAAAATATATTATTTTTTAAAATAAATTAAAAATATGAAACTATTTAGATTCTCAAAAAGCTTAAATTTATTTTATATCAAACGCCCAGGTAACTCCCGCTGAATAGTGAGTTCATTGCTTTAAGATTAAGATTGCATGCATTTTCTTTTTATTCTGATTCACCGCCTCTGAACTCTGCTCTCCAAAGTCTGCATGTTCTTGTTCCCCACCAACTCATATCTCACCGAGGTAACTCGTCGCACAACTTTTTCACCGATTAGGACAATGTATACTGAAGTCCTCTTCTATTCTCATCACTTCTTTTTCATCAATTCACTCTTTTTCTATTCCGAGTTACTCTTTCAATTAATTATTTAACACAACACGTAGTAGATGAGTGTTTATACTTGAAATTTCTAGAAACTGCCTATATTAACATAATAATACTTTCCTTTATTATATAATTTATTGATGAACTGTGATACAAGGTAATGGAATTATGTCTCACAATTGTGCAGTAAAAGGAAACACTCTGTGACATTGGAAGCAAACATTAATAACTGAGTTGTGATCAAGCATTGGCCAAAAGGTAAGCCTCAATGACCTTGAAAAGAGCACCACTCTTGGCTTTGCCTGCTTTGAGCTCATCCTCATTGGGTGGAGCATCTCCTTTGCTGTGGTATTTTATGCTCAACTTTACAACTGATCCTCCGTTGGGGCCATCACTCAGTTTGGTGTCGATTGTGATCTTCTCTGAACTCTCTGGCAAGGCAGCACCTCCAACTATGCTGTAGCTGTATCCCAAGTTCGCCTCATCTATTGTTTCTATTTTGTGCAGCACAAACTTTGTCTCCCCATCTGTCCATTTGTTCATTCATTCACAATCACAGTTAATTAATTTGATATGCTATAGGATTAATGCATATGCAGAAAAAATATAGAAAAAGAGTGAATATAAAAATAGTACCCTCAAGGAAAGAGATCTTCTTGATGGTTCCGGGGCCACCGTTGCCCTCAACGATTTGAACACTCTTGAAGGAATCAACAGCCTTTGGGACGATGTCATCGGCGTCTTTGACAAGAGCTTTGTAAAGGGTAGCAGGAGTCACAGGAGAAGTGGTTTGGTCTTCGAAGGTGAAAACGGCCATGGTGAATGGATTGCAAATGAGATGGAATGGAATGGAAGAATATATAATTTGAGAACAGAAGGCGAAGATGTTTGCTGTGTGGGTATTTGGCAGATGAGTTGGGTGTATTTATAAGCAGAAGCTTTGTGTGATTGTGTTTGTTTATATGCATAGCATAGTGTGAAGCTGCTGACACAATGAGACCAGCTTGATGGGCCATCATCTGTTGTTTGTTTACCAAGAACATTCTTTTAATGTAAATAAACAATATTCTTAAAACATAGAACGTATCATTCTTTTGTGAGGTGTTTGTCGGTGTTGCAATTGGGGAGCTTTCAAATTGAAAGATAAATGGATAAATGTCAATTTCAACTATCAACTATGACGACTGTTTGCTGTAATTGAGGAATGGATAGTTTTATATTTTATATTATATAGTATATAAAATTCGCAGTCACGAAAAATATAAAGAATTCTTTATAGACGCCCTTCCAGATGTTGTAAAGTAATTGGAGTTTGGGTTTTCATAACCAGGTTCGAGAAAGTAATATTATTCCTTTTTTGGTAAAGATTATGGTTAGCCTGAACTTATCCTGTATAATAATTATTAATCCTAAACAGAATCTATTTATCTATTATATGCTTTTAATTATTAATTTTCAATTAATCCATTTAAAAATTTGACTTATTTTCTAAGTTTATAACAGTACAATTCACAGAAAAACTTATAAATAAGACAATGAGTTTATCTAAGCCAACGAATTTAAAAATTTAATAATATTGTCTATGAAATAAAATATTATTTTAAATATTAATATTAAAAAGTAAAAATAATAAAAAATATTATAAAAAATATAGATGCTTTCTCAACTTATCACTGAGAGAAAATTTATAAGCTAAAATAATTAAGAAATAAAAAAAGTAATGTAGAAAAAATTTCCGCAAAATTTTCCATAAAATTTTTCTTGTTCTTATTGTGGAAAGAATTGTCATATAAAATCTATATGCATCAGAAAACATGGTTTTCATACAACCAATAAAAATATTAGCATATATTGGTGAAGGCATAGACGTCTACTACAACAAATACAAATATCTCTGACGATATAAGTTTTACAATGGAAAAACAATTTTATTAACAATATTGACGCTAAACAAAAACTTACAAAATTTTTAACACTTGAATTGTGGATTCCAGTATATTGATTTCATTCATCACTTTTTAAGTTTTATTTGTTACAAAAAAAATTCAACTCATAATTTTATTGCTCGAGTTGTTGCTACTCATAATGTAGTTGTTAAACTCAATAATATTTTTTGAAATGTCTTACATATATACCCAATTTTACTTGTAATCAAAACAATTTATTATAAATATATTTGATACTACTTTTCTGTAATGGTACTTTCTGGAAACTGGTTATTAAAAAATTCTCCAATTTCTCCTACAACAGCTATAAGACATTTTTTATAAAAGAGACAGCATCTAGAAGACGTTTAAAAAAAGCATTACAGGCTATCCGCGTCAAAGGGATAATTTGATTGACATTTTATTAATTACATAAACAATGTGAATATATTATTAAATGTATGACAGTGAAAACTGAAAACTATTATCCCAAATTGTATAAAGAATGAAATATTATTTTTTGGAAAAAATAAAATAAAAAGTTTATATACATCTAATATGTTAAAATATTTATTATTTTTTGGAAAAAATAAAATAAAAAGTTTATATACATCTAATATGTTAAAATATTTATTTATTAATTTTAAAAATGTAAAGCTTATTTATGTAAGCCATAAACTACAATAATAATTATTATATAATACAAAATTAAGAGTGAGTTACAATAACATATTCTATTTTTTTTTTAAAGTTTACTTACACATACCTCTGCTTTTTCCATTAAAAGTATAAATATAATGTTTTTTAAAATTATGGATATGTAAATATATATAAAAGTAGATAATAATGCAATGTATTAAAAAAATTACATTACAGTTTAGAAAAGACAGAAATTTCTATAATTTAAGAAAACATGAGAGTATTAACATAATTCCCTCCTAAATTATCCATTCAGGCAAGTACAGCAAACAGTCGCAATCCTCGATCTTTCAAAACTGACGTGTATACAATTCATCTTCTTTCGTTTTGAAAGTTTTGCAGTCACAATATTTGACAAACACAAAAAGAGAAAAGTGATAATGGAAAAATAAGAAAGAATAATACACCATGACATATTCTGAAGACGATTGTTTATTCTGAGAGAGAGAATGAGAGGGGTAAACAAAGACCCGCCAAAGAAGAGCCCAACAACCTTGCATCAGTAGTGAGAAAAGCTTCAAACTTTGATGTGTTCGATACGGTACCAATTGGCATATGCATTGTGCGTATAAATAGAGGCCACTCCTCCTCTAAATATCCACACAGCAAACATCTTCTCCTTCTGTTCTCATATTATATATTCTTCCATTCCATTCCATCTCATTTACAATCCATTCATCATGGCCGTTTTCACCTTCGAAGACCAAACCACTTCTCCTGTGGCCCCTGCTACCCTTTACAAAGCTCTTGTCAAAGACGC
>Ga0209700_109377_pt1 | contig 11431 bp, 4 predicted proteins | sample SiratroredBW_FD_187528 | JGI IMG/M metagenome (GOLD analysis project Ga0209700, IMG submission 187528) | Root nodule microbial communities of legume samples collected from California, USA - Siratro red BW (SPAdes) (version 2) | ecosystem: Host-associated > Plants > Roots > Nodule | place: USA...
ACATGCACATGGTAAACCATGAGTTCTTCTAAGCACACAACCACATTTTTCCTTATCAAAGCCAACAAATTGTACCCTATTAAACTCTTCTGAAATGTGCACCAACGCATACTTGCTTACCATACCCTATGCCAATGAATATACTTGTCATGTTCCAACAACATCATCAACTGTTGCATTTCAGTTCTTGATCCTCTAACTGATCTGTTGTAAGTATATCTGGTATTATACAACTGTTTCAGTGTCATGACATTGTCTTCATTCTTCTCTTTAAGAGTAAGCAATATGTTCTTTGGTTTCACTCGGCTCTTTGTCATATCCACAACTAAAGCGTGTTTGTCGGGTCGCAACCTACCGGCATAAGGGTGACCAACCAACGTATTAGCCAATTCATGGTTATGCAACCCACAAACCACTTTCAAAACCCGACCTTCACCACCTTTTATTGGCTTGCCACGCAATCTGAATGGACAGTCACACTTCCTTGTGCCTGTTATAGTAACCTCTAGATCTGTTCTGTACTTTCTATATTTTCCACTTCTCTCACATCCTAGCAACACATAGGTCTTCCTACCTTGTACTCCAGTTGCTTTGTCTGATCTCATTATCACAACAACAAATCCAAGCCTAAAGGCAACCTTGCGAACCCATTCAAGTAATTCATCTCGACTACCAAACACCTGCACAATATATCACATTCGTATGTAATTAATTTACAATTCATAAACATAAATAAAAACAAACATTACCTCATTAGTTGTGAAATCAATAATGCAATCGTCTTCCCCACCCAAGGAACCACTTTCCAGTTCATCAGATACTTTGTTCACTTCCTTTGAATATAGATTTAGACTATCCATCTCTGTAATATAACATTTCAACAGCTAATAAAAAACAAAAGAAAAAAATAAAGAATTCGTAAAAAAAAAAATTAAAACCGGATGGATAGTGTGATAATCCCATCCGGTTTGACAATTGTGAACCAGATGGCCTTCCTCATCCGGTTCACAATTTTCAAACCGGATGGGATTATCACACTATCCATCCGGTTTTAATTTTGTATTTTGAGAACCGGACAACAACCACATCTGGTTCGTAATATGAGAACCGGATGGCACCCCCCCCCTATGCCATCCGGTTCTCATTTTACGAACCGGATGTGGTTGTTGTCCGGTTCTCAAAATATAAAATTACAACCGGATGACAGTAGCCCAAAACCCATCCGATTTTCAATTTTTTTTTTCCATTTAGACAACCGGATGGGATGTCATCCGGTTTGTAAATTGAGAACTGGATGACACCCCCTTACTCTGCATCCGGTTGTCACTTTATAAACCGGACGTAGAGCTGTCCGGTTCTCAAATTTCCAAAATTGTTAACCGGATGGGCTCGTCCGGGTACTCAGCAGAAAGTTTGAAAAGTCCACAAAATGCAAAAATCTTACCTCTCTGGAGTTCCTTTCCTTCAATAAACACTCTACACTTGTTGGAATGACTTTTCTACCGTTGAATCACAATTCAAACGTTGAAAAATGGCAACGCAAAACGAGTATTGCAGAGAAGATGAAAGGAAGAAGCTTCGCGGACGGTGGTGCAGGTAAAAGAGACGAGGATTGTTTTATTAAGGGAGGGTCATTTGTGTAATTTCAGGAAGGGTAATAATGGAATAAAAAAAATTATGGGGGTGCAGGAAGAATTTGTCTAGGTTGTGATAGGTATTTTAAGTTTTTTTTTTTTTTTCACTTACTGTACTATTATATACATTTTAGTTTTATAGTAATGGATGAAAAAACATTATTTTCTCTTTGATTAATAAATATATTTTTTATTGAATATTTAGTTTTGTTTATAATAATCATCTATATATCTCCTTAGTTAACATTAATAATGTGGCGGAGAATAAATTATGAGAAACCTTTCAAGCTAGGATTCACGTAATGAAGTTTGGAAGACTAATTTCCTTACCTAAATGATTTGCTTGATTGTCTTTAAAAAAGAATCCAGTTTATGTAACTTTTCATTATCTTTTATGACATTTAAAGTGTATGAAATTGAAACTCTTATTTTTATTTATGTTATTTGTTCACTACTTAATGTAACCTCCAGAATATATAGATATAGACATAGATAACATATATAAACATATTAACTATTATTTATCTAAACAAATCAATAATATAGAGTTTCCAAAAATAATATATAGAAAAACATCAAATACGTAAGTTTCTTAATTTCAGTGAGTCTCTCTTTCATTGTTGGTAGTATTATATTTCTTATACCTGGTACGAGTATAATAATTTATATCATATACATACAAAGGAGATTTAAACATTTAAATAATGTATACAATATTAGACATCATATAAAGTTATACATAATAATATTACTATAGAGAATAGTAAACACTTCAACTATTATTTCAATTTTGAGATATCAAATATATTTTAAAAATTTAAAATAATTTATCATATTTTACTTTGATGAAAATTTTGTGCTAAAATATTTTATTAAAGAGTAACATTAACTAACGAAAAACATAATTCTATCCTTTTTTTTTTCATAATTTTCCTTCAATTTTTTTTATGTTTTAATTTTGATAATTTAGATTATCAGTGAAACCATGATAATCACAAATTCAATCAAAAGATTATATGTACCACACTAAATATTAATATGTACAATCTGGTTAGATTGTTATACTTATTATACAAATTATGTATATATATTATAGTATATATACATCTCATAATATATATATATATATATATATATATATATATATATATATATATATATATATTATCATCAATTAAACATCATTATTATTGCAAAAAGACTTGATTTAGAGTTTCAAAGTTGGTTGGTTAAATGTGATGACATTTTGATAAATAAAGAAAGCTTTTGTATTTAGTTTGAAATCTCACATCTAATTAGAGATGAGATTTTTTAATAGTTTATAAATGAGTACAAATCTTACCTTATAAACTGATTTTGTAAGGTTGAGTTAGGCTTAAAGTCTATATATCAAAGCCTATCCTAATAAAGTTATTGGGCCTATTGGATCACTCGCTATCACACATCTTTACATATAGGTTTCACGCGAGTTGAGAAGTACGTGAGGGACTGTGTTGGAGATCGCACATCCACTAAAGATGAGGAGGTGAGTTGAGTTAAACTTATTTTAATAAGAAAAAACTTTTATATCAGTTTTCAATATAACTCAAATAAAATATTTGATTTAATATTTTGTATCTATTCTAAATTTACTTACAGAGTTAGAATGCATTCAAATATCAAATAGATTAGACAAAATTGTTGTTACTAAAGAAAATTATTTAGTAATCAATTTTAACAATCCAAATAAGTTAGTCACAAATTCTAATCAAAATAATTACTAAATTAGTCACTATAAGCATTATAAATTGTTTTATTTTAATTAATGATTTATTCTCATGTTTAGCAGTAAAAAAACTTGGTCGTTATTTTCATTTATATTAAGAACTGATTTAACAATTGAATTATTGAATTTTTCATAATTCTTTTATTGTTAAATTGCTCTCTAGAATTTGATTGACCAAAACCTTTTATGACTGAATAATAACTGATTCTTTTAATCGTAATTTTATAATTGAGCTAAAAAATATAGCTAAACAATTTACAAGTATAGTTTTTATTATCACCTATATTTGTTGTTATTTTAATCGTGAATAAATTTAGTAACTAATATTTATAGTTGTTAAAAACTATTTTTGTGTGTGTGTGGATTAAGAATAAACTTTGCATATTATATTATATTATATATATATTCTTGAAACGCTAATTACCTTTTTAAACTCTATATTAAGTATATAGGTGTATTAAACCTGTGAAATATGTTAACGATGGGTTAGTCATCCAATTTAGTTTTTATATTTGTGCCTTTAACTATTCCATTAAGATGATCCCGCAATCTGTCACACCGATTGAATTGAATGCGATTTTCATGGCCATTTTTTTCCTTCCTTAAACGTCTTTTAAATTATAAATTTAGTATATTTTTATTTTAGTTTTCATCACCTAAAAGGTTATTTTCTTTTGTGTTTAGTCTAGTCATATTATGTTAGGTGAGCAATCATACTCAACTTTAACGAGTTTTTTTGGTTCTTGTTTATTTTTTTCTCACTGAAATATCAAAATAATTAAACTTTAAATAAATGAGTAGATATACATAAGTTGTGTTTTAAAATACTATTTTTAACGAACAGATATTTTTTAAAATAATAAAAGTTGTGTTTTAAAACACATTTTTAATTGATTTTTTAAAACATAATATTGTGTTTTAAAATATGATTATAATTTTAAAGAAAAATTGTATTCTAAAATATGATTATTTTAAGAAAACAATGTTATCTTTGACGCTTTGGAGGAGTGGATTGAATTTAAAAAAATTTGAGTAAATTATGTGTAAATGATAAGGTTGTTTGGATTAATAGATAGATGATAAGATTTGAAAGAATTTGAAAGTAATATTTATCAAAGTTTAGGAATAATTTCACAAGATGTTATAGATTTTTTTACTTTTTTAATTGATATACTTGTAAAATTACTAATTGACCTTTGTAAAAAAAATATTTCGTAATTTTTAACTTACAACAATCTAACAATCTATCTTCTTGAAAAATAGATCACACAAATTGATTTAAACAAGTAGACTGTTAAAGTCAAACTTTATAAAAAATTAAAAAAAAAATTCTATTAGAAAAATAAGTGGAAAAATTTATTAGAGAAAACTATATGGTGAAGGAGAAAGTTAGAATAAAAGGGATGCCCATGATATAGAAAGGAGACAGGGTTGTTGATGAGAAAGAGAGGGAAACACATTCTGGTATTTTAAAGTAAAATAAAATAAAAAGAGAGTATAATGTTAATTAATAACTCGATGAGTTTTATAAAATTAATAATGAAAGTAGTTAACGAGTATAATGTTTGATATATTAAATATTAGAACAATATATTTTATAAAACAAAACTTATTTAAATTATAAGAAGCTTGCTGAGAATATTTATTAGTATTTTTATTGTAATTTTTAATCATTATTGCATTTATTAAAAAGGCGTTTCAAAACTTTATAAAATTTTATTAGATGAATTAATATGGAAAAGAAACAATTTTTCACATTATTAAAACTTCTTTTTCAACTGGATAAAATTATATTTTCACAATCTCGGTATCAAAATAATTTTATGATAAATACAGGAAAAAAATCTACAAATAATTTTTCAAAATGTATTTTTAAAGTGATATACCAAATGTTGCTAATTAACATGTTCACCTCAGATTTTTGAGAGACTAAAAAAATTATACTAATTAAACATCACTTTAAGGATATAATTTTACAATAATATCAATAAAATAGTTAATGATCTTTCTAGTTTTGGGTCAATAAAGTTTAACAATTTTTTTTCCAAAACCACTAATTTATTGTTTGTAGTCTTAGTAACCTTTTCTAGTTTCTGGTGACTTGAGTCTTGCAGGGAATTCATTAGGAACTTGCCTGGGAGAAATTAAAAAGCTGAGCTTTATAGAAAGCTATGGAGGACAATAATGGCAGTGGAAAATGGATTGGAGAACAAGACAAGACTTGAAAGAATGACTTTTTTTTCCCCAATGTTTGAATCTTGAAAATATCTACATTTTAATGTTTGACAGGTTTGAATAAGATTGTCTGGGAAATTTTTGCCATAAACATATAAATAAAAAAGACTTAAACTTTTGTTTATTTATAACATTTAAAAGAATATTGACTTTCAATAGTTCATAAGATAACAATATTATATTAAATTAAAATTATAAATTATTAAGAATCATTTCGTAAATTTGATTTAGACTTACCATCTATTTCTTATAATGATATTTTCATTTGTATTAATAGGAAAAAGTTAAATTAAATTTTTTTGATATTTTAAAACAATTTAACCAAAGATGAGTTAGATAAAACCACACCCCTCTGACGCATACGTGGAAATATAAATCTCGGACAATTAAGTCTCAGGTTCTCACCCTTTCTCACACTTCCAATTTTTCAGTTCTAGCATCAACTTATACTTTTTATTTCGCCGAAACCAACAATAACATATAAAATATGTATTTTTTATATTTCTAATGTCTTATGTTACTACTATTAATTGTTGTTATTATTATTATATTTATGTGTGTGTAAAATTTTTAGAATTAAATATAAATAATTATAGAATTGAATATTCTAGAAATTTTGTTGTTAGACAAATACTATATCGGTAAAGGTAATTTTAACGCTTAACATTTGTTGTCCACTGGTAAATTTCCACATTTGTTGGATTAAATATTTAATTTAATACGGTTTATTTTTTATGTGAAAGTTAAAAATTATTAGGCATATATATTCTAACCATCCATACAAATAAGATCTTAAGCTCTACCACACGCTCGATTATTAAGACTTGTTATTAATCACACTGTTGACGCAATGGGAGTAAATCAGTGAAAAAAGGGACGTGATTATTTCTAGTATTTAATCCAGCCATTTCTTCTTTTAATTCTTCATCAAAACACCCTCCTTCATTTCTTAACGAGAGATTTTGGTGACACTTCAAACTAGAAAAAGAAAGACAGTTCAGTGACTTGGTACATTCATAAACATTGCAAAAGTTTTTTATTTATTCACTTCAGTAATATTTCTATTATGTCAAAGTCGACAAATCAAAATAAAAATATCCACTAATTAAACATATATCACCTTTTTAGTTTAACAAACTTAATTAATCACTTAAAACACATTTGACTAAATGTAAATGACTAATATAGTTATTTCTAAAATATATGGACAAACATTAAATAAAAAAATCTTCCGAATCAGAGTGTAGGTTGAAAAGAAAGAGTAATGGAAAATGAGAATAAATGTAGAACCGGTTAAGAATACTTGACCAGTATTTAAAGATTTAGTTTAATCTTTTCGAGTGGAGAAGAGACACTACCTACAAAGACACTCTCAGATTTGTGAAAAATATCTTTCTATTTATAAGAATAATGTCAAATCAATGTAATGTTTACCCGACTAAATCTTATTAGTAATATAAATTTATACTTAATTTCCATAATTATACTTATTGATTTTTTTTTCTGAAACAATAAATTCGGATAATTCACTTATTTCCCGTTAAAAATGGCTTTCGAGACCGATTTCTTGTAAAGGAATTATTCTCTGCGTACCAGACATGCATCAATATTAATATAATACCACAAAAACCTTTCATTTGATAAGAATTTACGTGAGCATTTCACCAAGTCATCCAGTGAGTAGAGTGCAGTAAGCTTCTCAAGGGGTAGCTGGAAATTACCTGTGCATTTGTTGCATGCTAAGTGCAGACAGAACATGAAACCTTAACAACAAAGCACGTGTCTTTTTTTCCTTACCTAATATAATATTGGACGTTTTCTTCTTCAATCCTTTCATTCGACATGGTCAACGGTCAAAGGGGGTGGCTATTTTTTCCAGTCCACACTGATACACAAACTTATCATCTTCAAGTCCCCTTCATTTGACGCCAGCACAAAATGCCGCATTATTTCAATAATTGTGTAAGAGCGAACCACGAAAAGAGTGGAGTCAGAGGACAAAATCTTTATGATTTTCTTTCAAATATTTAATTCTGTATCAATAATATGGATAAAAAATATCCATCACAAATTAATATCCATGTTAGACTAGAAAGTGGCAAAGCCAAATTTTCTAACAATAATAACTGTTTAAACTACAAAATTTAATCTCTTATACAGTGTTGGGACGAGTAGTTTAATTTAGATGGATGGATGTATACAGATTTATGGGACTAAATTTGTATGGATGAAGGTAGATGGTGGAATATACAAGGATAGATTTGCGATAAAAAGACAGATCCAAACTTATGTAAAAATAGAAATGTCTTTTCATTAGTGAACACTCATGTAAATATTGAGATAAATTTGTCTTCTTATACTTTTAACAACTTAAAAAAAGTTTAAAATATTAATTATATCCATCATCTTATTTGTAAATTTTTTCTTCCAATCTTATAAACTCTTAATCCAAACAATTCAATTAATTTTTTAATATTTTTTTAAAAAAGTACTAGTTTAATATTACTATATTCAGATACTTCCATTTGACAATGATTTTTGTTAATAAAATATTATATATTAATAAAATAATATATATATAGAGATGTGGAAGATGAATAGTTGTGACCCATTTTCTTAAATCCATAACTAGATCTAAACAAAACATTAATGTTGGTAGTGTAAAAAGAAAGATGATGAGAGTTCAGTGGGTGGTTGACTTGAAATGGCACGAGACACATGAGAGTAAGGTTGGTTGTAGCGTTCGCCCACAGTTTGATGATAAGAGGGTGGAAACTTAGTGCCCCACCATGTGGTGCAAACTTTAAGTTCATACTTATTTTTCCAACATAGGCTTTATGTTTTGCCCTTAAATGGTTTCTCATTTGCTCATGCCTTTTAAGGTAGGATATATTACTTATTTTTCTACACTCCTTTACTCATACATCTTTCCATTAAATGGTTTCTCATTTGCTCATGCCTTCTAAGGTAGGATATATTACTTATTTTTCTACACTCCTTTACTCATACATCTTTTCAATAGTCTTTTATCAACCCTTCTTCTGTCCATTAACATGCATGGTATCTCTGTCTTATCTAATTGCTACATTTATCAATCAATTCACTTTAATTTGAAAACAATGAAAGGCAAATATATCTCTAATACAAAATAACTATTTTGAAATCCTGGATTTTACATGTTAGTATTTAGAAAAAATATAGATATCTAATTGGTTTATTATAATAAGTATTAATATATTTTACTTTTAATATAATTATTATAGATAAATAGATAGATATTCAATTTCTTCTATCACTAACAAAGTTTAAATATATTTTTTTAAAATATTAAGTATTCTTATTTGACATGAGATGAGATCGTTTACAGTGATATTGACAATATTATTTTTATTAAACTAAACTAAAATATTAGACATACATATTATATCGAATCAATTATTTATCCACAAATATATTAGATTTAAGACTCGATTAAATCAATATAAAAAAATAAAGTAATTATTGACAGTTGAACTAAAATCATGAACTTTTCTCAAATAAGAAATAGAAAGATCAAAATCTTGACTAAGAAATTGAATAAGGGTTAAATTTTCAAATATGTTTATCTCATTAAAAGGTAATGTAAAACCCAATTTAAAAAAAAATTCATCAAAATTTATTTATTTTTCCATATTTATAGTTCTAGTTGAAAATAATGGAACACTTGATTTTTTTTTCTTTTTAAAAATAAATTCTAATGGAAAATCACAAAAGTTACTTGTATTATTATAAAATTTAGATTGAATATCATAAAATAATTTATAGTTTCTTAAACTTTTTGAAATTTTGATCCGGTACAACCCCTTAAGTTGAAGAAATAAAGATACTTTAATAAATATTTCATCCATAATTACTCTTAACTACCGACAAATAATATCAATTGATAAAGGTTGATTCATATATAATTATCCACTACTACTAAAAAATGTAGAGATTGAAAAGGACAAAAAAATACACGTAAATTTAAAAATAACAATTTTCAAAATAAAAAATATATATTTTAACTTCTTGTAAAGAAAATAGTTTATTTCAGTCAAAGATCTTGACCACTTAAGTATTAAAATATAGGCCAATGTATGATTAATTGTTTTAATTCTTTAGTCTGATTTGGTCTCAGCTCACGTGCTTAGACTCGATGATATAGTTCTTTGAGAAATATATGGAACAAAGTTAAACAAATCATCTTAAGAAAAGTAAGTCTATCCTTATCACAATATAAAATGGAATATAATAACTAGAACATATTTAAATATCAAATTAAAAGTGTTTTCAATAAATTTTCTATTATAAAAAAAGTTCTATATTTTTATTAAAAAAAACTTTCAAAATTATTTCTATCTTATATCCAAAGACACTCTTGTACTATATTATTATACCGGATTAGGTCTGATGAAATGAACTAGTCTTTTCATATAACACATAATAAGGTAATTTAAATATGGTTAGAAATATCATCGAAAACGAAAAGATTCAATATAAGTTATAATACAATGAAAAAATAGGTGACTAGCAAAAAAAAATAAAAAATACATGTCTTACGAAGAAAGAATGAACAATGTGATTAACTTATCTCCTAGTGAGATGAGCCATAAGATTTTGTTAAATTCAAAGAAAAACCTAAATATGATAGAGTACAACCACATTTATAGTAGCAGAAGATTACAGGTGGAGATGTGCTAACCTCTAATATCCATCACTACTCTCCACCATTCATGGTTTTTATTAGTAATAACATCATTAATATGCTTTCGCAAAGCCCTATAGCTTGGAAAATCCAAAGAGTGTTATATTATTACAGCTTCCACTTCAGCAAGTTGTGAGAAGAGTAGAACTGGGAATGTTTAATATAAAAAGTAAAGATTATATATGAATGGAATCTCTTAGTTAATTTGACGGGGCAATATTCGGATGAAATGCAAAACGGCTGGAGAGGAAAGCACATTAGGTGAGAGGAGAGGACCGATTCCATTTAAAAATAATCATTGACCAAGTGACATAACTTTGAAGTAAAAACTTAGTATAGTATTACTAGTACTACATGTCGTGTTATGTTAAGGACATGCAAGCTTGCCCATGCTCACCAGCCAACCCTTTTCTCTCTTTGGTCCACTCAGTTGGGCGCCACCACCACACACCCAGCTACCAAGAAACAACTCCTTCAATGCGCCCCTCCACGTGTCACAATCCCACGCCATGCTCCAATCCGACGTTCCTAATTCCTTTTCAACAAACCCCATTTCTCCTTCCCTTCGGCTACCTACCCAACACACCAACCTCACCTCTATATAAATACCTCAACCAAACTCCTTTCTTCTCAGGGAATCTTCAAACTCAAACTCCTAAGCATTTCCTCTCTCTAACTCCCTCTCTCTCTCTCTAAAAAACTCACCTACATTTTTTCATTCTCTTCATTTTATCAAGATGGAAGCAACTACCCTTACCAACGGCCACCAAAACGGTTCCTTCTGCTTGCCCTCCGCCAAGAGCAGCGATCCGCTGAACTGGGGAACGGCCGCGGAGGCGCTCAAGGGGAGCCACCTCGACGAGGTCAAGCGCATGGTGGCCGAGTACCGGCAGCCGCTGGTCCGCCTCGGCGGCGAGACGCTCACCATCGCTCAGGTGGCGGCGGTTTCTGGACACGACCAAGGCGTGAGAGTGGAGCTGTCGGAGTCGGCTCGGGAAGGTGTTAAGGCGAGCAGTGAGTGGGTGATGAACAGCATGAACAATGGCACTGACAGTTACGGCGTCACCACCGGCT
>Ga0209700_109379_pt1 | contig 11427 bp, 4 predicted proteins | sample SiratroredBW_FD_187528 | JGI IMG/M metagenome (GOLD analysis project Ga0209700, IMG submission 187528) | Root nodule microbial communities of legume samples collected from California, USA - Siratro red BW (SPAdes) (version 2) | ecosystem: Host-associated > Plants > Roots > Nodule | place: USA...
AAAAAAAAAAAATATATATATATATATATATATATATATATATATATATATATATATATATATATATATGTATATTGAAAAATTGATTTAAATCCAATTCATATAAAAAATCACTTTTTAATCGAGTAAAACTTGATATAAAATGTTAAATTTTTAATACATTATAGGCTAAAACTAATCTAAAAGTTAACACTAAATTGTTTATATGTTTTAATTTATTTTATTTTATAAAATACGTATGAATTTTGATATCTCTATTAAGTTGATATTTTAAAATTTATAAACTTTAATTGATTTGAAATGCAATTTTTTTATATTACTTATAGTCTATAATTGATATTGAAAATTAACTTTTCATAACGGTATAATAACTTATTATCATTATAAAAACTCTAAACTCTAAATTTTAAACATACATCCCATTACATAATACATACACTCATGATTTGATGTTCTATTTCATTACATAATACATACACTCATGACTTCATATTATGACTTTACATTGTATTTAGCAATAGAAGTAAATCCACATTATTCAAATCTTTAAATTTTATTCATAATTATTAAACTCAAACTATTTTAAGTTTATTTTATTAAATTTATCATAAATTTAAATTCATATTTATAGATTTTAAGTTCTATCTATCATTGATTAGATTTGGATTGCATAATATTTTAAATTTTGAAAATCTAAAATTAATTTGAGTTTTGGTTAGTTCAAATTATGAAAAGTTAGGTTAGGTTAAATCCAAGTAAGACATGCCTGATTCTGTGTTCTGTTTTCATTTTTCTGCAGGTAAGTATAAGACGTGACGGAGTTAAACTGAACCTTCGGTTAATAATTACAAATGGTGGATGAAAACATAGGGATATAATATATAAATCTAAGAAGAGATTTGTATTTGTATTTTGTATTTAAAACATTTGTTGAAGATTGCCATTAACTTTATTTTATTCATATGGCAAAGATATATGTGTTTTCGGATAGATTAAGTATATTGTAGGGGTATTGTAAAAGGTAGGTTAGTATTTAAGTTTGTTAAACTTGTGTTTTTAATAGAATTGAAACACTTCTTAAATTTTTTTGTTTATTTTATTCATGATTATTTAAAAAAAATATCAAAATAACAATTAAAATTAGAAATATAATCTTTTATTTTATTCACTTTGATGCACTTGTTTTAGTTAATTCTATACACATTGGATTTGAATGCTCAAAATATTTATTAAAAAAAAAGAAAAACAATCTTTAATTTTATTTCCCATAAGCTTGACCCGATTTTCAGTATTTATAGATTAAAACGGTAATTGAAAAATCTTTGTTTATAACTTAAACTAAAACGTGTGAAAACAAATTATTTCTTATGAAACTCCAAACATTCAATAAAATATTGATTAATTTTTTCATCATTTTTTAATAGAAAATGTAGTTCTGATTTTATTTATTTTCATTTAAACTATAAACCATCTAACAATAGTTTGTTGAAATATAAAATTATTTGATTTGAAAAGAGCTCAACCATTTGACTCTATTATTTAATTTATTTTAAACATGCAATCAAAATAAATTTATTTGAAAAACAAACATAAATATAGCAATTAAACTCTCAAAATATTATTTTTAACACTGACAACTATCTTAATTACCTTTTAACAAGATAAAGTTCACCAATTTTAAATAGTACACACACACACACACACACATATATATATATATATATATATATATATATATATATATATATATATATATATATATAATTGTGATATCTTGTTAAATTCGTATATGGGTAAAATGCTTTAGAATAACTTTTCATACGTATTCCACGTCTTATTTAAAACCCCCGTATTCTTAAAAAGAATGAAAGCCAAATTCGAATTCATTCAATTAGTTTCAACTAATGCATTGTTTATCTATTTTCATGACTAAATCGCATTCAAACACAACATAATGATTAAATATCTTTATATTTCTAAAATAGTCTAAACCGAGTCGTAAACATTTCCATTGTAACCACTATTACTCGTATATGCACTAGGACTCATGAATAAAATAATATTAAGACAAAAGAAACGTAATAAAAGAAAACGAGAAAATCAAATATTCAAATAAACCTTTATTTTTAGGCATCTAACTAAATCTATATTACTTATATTTTTTTATAACATTATATCACGCATAATATTTATATTGTTTTTAAAAGTCAATAGTACTTAAAATTTTTTTCCTCTTATTTTAACAAAAATGCATTTATTTTAAACATGACAAATGTGGCGTCGAATACTAATTTGGGCCTTGCATTGTCACGTAATATTCCTCCACTGTCGGCTATAAGGCTAAACTTTCCACATAAAACATGTTTCCATTTTATTTTCCAATTAACACATATACCTATAAAAATTTCTCAGATACTACTACACTTTTATCTTTATTTACTAAAATAGTACCTAAAATTTGGTTTCAAAATTTTTTTTTTTATTGTTATTAATCAACATAAGGTTAAAGTTCAGTTCTTTTGAAGAACTAAATTCTAATATTTATAAAGTAAATCATGCTATTGTAGTAAATAAAGACAAAAGTATATTCTCTGCAAGACTTTTATTAACATATGTAATCCTTTTCTCTATAGATTTTAAAAGTAACTCTTATATATATATATATATATATATATATATATATATATATATATATATATATATATATATATAATATTATTACATAAAGATGATATAATTTTTATAATTGTATCTTTTGTGTTACTTTTAGCTAAATATTTTTTTATTGAATTATTTTTTTTAAAATATATAATATATATTATTACATAAAGGTAGGATTTTCAACATTTTATTACATGCTGTTGCGAGATGATTACGTACTATTTTTTGTTATCTGATAGAAAATTCCAAATTTTATATTTGTATGTGAGTCCAAATTGATTATGGCATCAAGTTTTCTCTATAAATATGGTATTCAGCTCACCCTCTTATCTCATAATATCTCTTTGAATAATCTCTCTCTCACACACACTCTGACACAGAATTTTCTTTGTATTTGTGGTTGAAAAACAAAGAAAAGAAGCTTAACCTTGTGTTGTTGAAGATGGAAGGAGGAGTTGCAGAAGCTGATGTCTCTGCCTTCCGAGAATGTCTGTCTCTTTCATGGAGAAATCCTTATGTTCTTCGCCTTGCTCTCTCTGCTGGAATTGGAGGCTTTCTCTTTGGCTACGATACTGGTAAGTAAATTAGAGTGTAACAAAGTAAATTTTAGTTTTAACTTAATTTTAGACAACTAAACTAAAAAAAGAAAAAATCTTGAGTTAAAATTTTTGAGTTTAATCCAATTCTACAAAATTAAATTAAAAATTTGATATTTATGTTATATTTTAAGATGATGGATAATAATGTTGATATTAACTTAATCTGATAAAACTAATTTATAGTAGTAGGATGGTATTTTATTTATATATTATAGGTAAACCTGTTCATAATTGATGTGGGACTCCGGAAACTATATTAATATATTTGTTTGACTTGTTTGTCACTTCTTCTTGGTTGTTTACAAAAATTGTGATGTGAAGTGTGAAAATGGGAGGGATTATTAGAAATTGCATGTGAATTAAAGATAAAGACTATGATATAAATTGATTTAGTAGAATTAATTAATATGATTTAAAATATTGATGGGTGTGGTTATGAACAGGAGTGATATCTGGAGCTCTTTTGTACATCAGAGATGATTTCAAAGAGGTGGATAGAAAGACGTGGCTCCAGGTAATTCTCCATTTCTAGTTTCTTCCCAAATTTCTTTATTTTTATGGACTTTAATGCCCCTATTCCTTCATTCAAATTAGCATGGTGGGTGTTACTTTAGGAGAATGACACTTATTCCAATAAGGATAAAAAGATGGTATTTAAAGTCTAATCTATAAAGATGAGTCTAAACAAGTAATCTTTTCATTAACCAATTTTAGAAAATAAAAATTAAAAAAAATATAAACTGAAATTGGATTGTATGGATAAAGTTAAAAATATTAGTAAAAAGAAAAAAAAAATAATTGAATGTTATATCGGGAGCTTTCATAATATACCACATGTTAAAATAAACCGAAGAAAAATTACCACATATATATATTGAAACTTTAGATACTTTACTATTTCCCTTTAAAAATATGATTCTCTTGATATTTTGTACCAAAAAAATTCTTTTTGAAAAGGAACATTATATAATAAGAGAAACGGAACATACAATCATAGTCAAAAGTGTCTTTACCTTCATTATCGATTTATAAATAATGACTATCAAAAGTTAGATAACTTTGATAACATCTATTTAAAACTCATATTACACATAATTCTCATTTAATTAATCATGCAAAATAATTATACCAAAGGTACAGAAAATGTAAATATATTAAACTCATAGACTGCGTAAGACTTAGGAATGTAAAGGGGTGTTATTCGAAAATTCAAATTGTAGCACGGAATTAACAAAATTAAAATATTGTAGATAACATAGTCATTAGTATTTAATTAAGATAATTTTTTGTTGTCTTGCAAGAAAATAAAAATTTTTTGAAGACCACAATTACATGAAAAGACTATTTATTATCTTAATTTTTTGTACAACTAGTTGGAGTAAAACATTTTAGGTTTTCACTGATAAAAGAAGGTTGTGGTCCCCAATTCTGAACTTTGAATATAGGCCACAAGTGTGTGGTCCCAATAGCTCTAAATTTAGAGGAACACGAAACTCTTGTGTGCATAATATTTTTGCAAGTCTTTCTCTGAATCTACGCCATTCCTCATATGGAAAAACAGTAAAACAAATAACCTAAATATACTTGTAGACAAATATTTGCCATCAACAATTATTTATCAGTATCATTACCAACTTTCCCAAATTTTTGTGACATTCTAAGCTTATAATCAATAGTTTTCTTTCAAATAATTTTCTCTTCATTTTTAGAAATTTGAATATGAATTTTAAGTCGTATTAATGAAAAGGTTGAATAATATACGAAAGAAAAGATCCATTAAGATCTTAAGTTAAAGGTGTCTTATATATATTTAGCTTTCCAGTAATTTTTTTTCTCTATTTTATAGTACTAGTCTTTGCTATTGTTATGAATCTAATGAATCTAAAGTAGTAACCATTTTCCTTATAATTTAATCAACTTAATAAAGAAAACCTTGATAATGTGATGTAAAATTCAAAAATTTAGATAAAACAAGATGAAAACAACTCATTTAATTAGTTTTTTTTTTCTTTTTTGTGTAAATATATTTTTATGTGACTGTTAAAATAGATATCACCGACATTTTTAAACAATCATTATATCTAAAAATAAAACTTTAGATAAAAAACTTCTACAAATTACTCTATATATAAACTAATTTTTTACCTTACAAAAAAGTTAACTTTTTCGTATTTTTTTTCTCGATTTTTCGGGCAATAAACTCATTTTAAAAAAATTGTAAATGTACTTGTGTAAATAATGCTGGCACAATTTGATTTACAGTTTTTTTAACAGGTTTATTGCGGAAAAGAAATCACTTTTTTCTCTCTTAGAAGTCATGATGAATAAATTTATCCAAACCCATAATTTTTTTCATGTTTTCATAGAAAGAAGAAAAGAAAAGAATGTTACATAACTCATTTTTCCCCTGCTAATTCGTGTTAGTAGTGGAAATTTCTTGTGCAGAATGTTAATATTGGAAGAGTATGGTAATAATGAGTTGAGTTGTTATGTTAGTTTAATGATAATGGTAACAGTGGTTGAAACTTGATGTTCATAAAACAGGAAGCAATAGTGAGTACAGCACTTGCAGGAGCAATCATAGGAGCTTCAGTTGGTGGATGGATCAACGATCGATTTGGAAGAAAAAAGTCAATTATTGTAGCAGATACCCTCTTTTTTATTGGGTCAATTGTGATGGCTACTGCTGTGAACCCAGCAACTCTAATTGTTGGTCGAGTTTTTGTTGGGCTTGGTGTTGGAATGGCCTCAATGGCTTCCCCTTTATACATCTCAGAAGCATCACCAACCAGAGTTCGAGGAGCCCTTGTTAGTCTCAATGGATTTCTCATCACTGGAGGACAATTCCTTTCCTATGTCATCAACTTGGCCTTCACTACTGTCAGAACACTATTCTCCATACATTGTTCAATTCCAATTTAGCATTTTTCATGAACAATCATAAACAAAAAAAGAGTGTGTTGAAAATTGTTTAGAGTGAGTTGTTGGCATTCATATAGTGTGTTAATGTTTCTTTTATAGAAAATTTACATGTCATAATTTGATTTGTGAACTCAATGATGCAATGTAACCTTAAAGTAAGCATGTGTAAGCAAATGGTTGGAATAAGCTGTTAGTTACATTGTTTATATTTTAACAAAGTTGAGGTTTTATGTCATTTATTCAGGCACCAGGAACATGGAGGTGGATGTTAGGAGTTGCAGCAGTACCAGCTGTGACACAAATCATATTGATGGCTTTGCTCCCAGAATCACCTCGCTGGTTGTTCAGAAAGGTTAGTACTAGTGCTGGTGATTTATTTTTTTCTGGTCAAAATCTATGTATTCACTTGTGGTATTTAACAGGGAAAAGAAGAAGAAGCTAAAGAAATTTTGAGGAAGATTTACCCTCCCCAAGATGTTGAAGATGAGATCAATGCATTGAAGGAATCAGTTGAAATGGAAGTGAGGGAAGCTTCAGCTTCTGACAAGGTCAGCATAATGAAACTGCTGAAAACCAAGACTGTGAGAAGAGGTTTATACGCAGGAATGGGGCTTCAAATCTTCCAACAGTTTGTGGGGATCAACACTGTCATGTACTACAGCCCCACCATTGTTCAGTTAGCTGGTTTTGCATCCAATAGGGTTGCACTGCTTCTTTCACTTGTCACTGCAGGGCTGAATGCATTTGGCTCTATTTTGAGCATATATTTCATTGACAAGACTGGGAGGAGGAAGCTTCTGTTGTTCAGTTTGTGTGGTGTAGTAGTTTCCCTTGTTGTTTTAACTGTTGTTTTTCATGAGACCACAACTCACTCCCCAATGGTTAGCACAATTGAAACCTCTCACTTCAACAATACCTGCCCTGGTTTCAGCACAGCTATGAACCCTTCTGAATGGGATTGCATGACATGCCTCAAGGCTTCTCCAGAGTGTGGCTTCTGTGCTTCCAGAGCCAATAAGGTAAATGTGTCATCAACCCTTCACATTAATTTCATCATAAGGTTTTCTGATTCAACTTTGGATAGGATAAGGCCAAGTGGGACATAAAAGATCACACATTTGTCATACTTTTTATTATTTGATTGCAAAACATAGTCTTTATCTGTCTGATAGGACCATATCATGCTAATCAACAAGACAGTCATCATATTCTTCTTGATTATCATAATTCACATAACTTAGTAGTTAGTGCTAGTCTTTATACCAAACTAGAATAATTATAGCATCAACTTATGAAAATGGTCACAGTTTTTTTCTTTGTTCATATATTTTTCTTGAGTCCTAAGTCCTAACACTACTTCAATTATTGTACAGCTCTTACCTGGTGCATGCTTGATTTCCAATGACACAACAGAAGATGAGTGCCATAAAGAGGAGAGGCTATGGTACACTAGGGGATGTCCTAGTAAATATGGATGGCTTGCTTTAATTGGCCTAGCACTCTACATCATATTCTTCTCACCAGGAATGGGAACTGTTCCATGGGTTGTGAACTCTGAGATCTACCCCTTAAGGTACAGAGGAATCTGTGGAGGAATGGCATCTACCGCCAATTGGGTTTCAAATCTGATTGTGGCCCAGTCCTTTCTATCCCTGACACAAGCCATTGGGACCTCATCCACATTCATGATATTCATATTCATCACCATTGCAGCCATTGTCTTTGTCATTATTTTCGTGCCAGAAACCAAAGGACTTCCAATTGAGGAAGTGGAGAGCATGCTGGAAAGAAGATCTTTGAACTTTAAGTTTTGGCAGACAAGTGCTGACTCTAGTGAAGTACCAAAGCAAAAACATCAAACAGTTTGAGTGCATAATGTGGTGATATTAATTAGTGTAGTTGTAGTACAAGTGAATGAACTATGAGATTGGACTATAATATTTTAAGAGTAAGATTATGCATGTTAGACTAGGCATTATATATTTACTGCCTTTGTCTCACTGTAGAAACTTTAACATTTGGGTCTCTCTGTATACTATTTATTTGCTGTCACAAGTTAATATTTGGTGCCCTCAAAATACTACCATTAAGGGGTCTCTGAGGTCAAGAAAGGAAAATAGCATATATAATCGGAGCAGAAAGGTAAAATAAAAGAGGATAAAAAGAAAGTTTAATAGCTAATTTTCCATCACTATTATTATAATTTTGTAATTTCGTTTTAATATTTTTAATATTTAATCTTTTCTATTAGATTAATGTTGATGAAATTAGTCTAATAACATGTGTCATTTGTTATTCGCGTTACATGTGGGTTTTGTCAACATGTTAACTTAGAGGGATAAAGCATCATATAATATTTGCATTACTTCTTGTTATAAGGGGTCAAAGCATTATTTTCTTTGGCATACTATTTTTTTGATACACTGTTCTCAAAATACATCTATCTTACAACTACTTTTTATAATAAAATAAAAATTTATTTAATTGTGAAATGTTTAAAATTTACTTGTGTGATTGTCAAATATTACTACTTATTATAGTAATACCGTGAGAATATCAATTTGGTAGAAGAAATTATGTTAAATGATTTAAAAAAGATAAACTAAATTGAGAACAGTCAAAATATTGTCACGGAATTAGAAAAAATCATCCTAATAACTAAAAAAGATAAGAATAAATTGAAAATATTAAAAAATAACAAGACAAAATTAGAAAAATCTATTATAATAATTGAGACAAAATTATTAAACCTATTACAAAGAAATGAAACAAGATTTGGAATTAAACAAATTGCAACCTAGAATTTCGGATCAATTTGGGCCATAATTTGTTTAAGTTTGGACAATTGCTTCCTGCATCCCTCAATTTGAACCTACACCGCCACAATTTTATGACTATTTTACTTTTTTTTTTAAGTGACTGTCAGATTATCTTTTTCAGAAATTTCTTTGGAACATACTTTTTAAAATTCATGAAATACATTCTCAAACATATTTTTTTAAACATTATAAAATTTCTAGAATAAAAATTCTAAAACAAAATTTTTAGAACAAAAATTTTAAAACAAATCAAATACATTTCGGAACAAATTTTCTGAAATAAGATTTCAAGAACAAACTTTCTGCAATGTATATAATACCTTTTAAAATATGTTCAGCAGGAGTGGACGAACGAGGCAATTCACTTATTTTACCGAATTATGGAGGTGTAGGTTAAAAAAAGGGGAGGTGAAGGAAGTAATTGCCTTAAGCTTTTAGACCTGAGGCACAATATTTTATTTGGCGTGGATTTAATGGTTCTGTTAGGTTCCAATATTGTAGAGAAATTATTAGCTACGTTATATTCGTAAATCTCTATTTGTATTAATTGCACCAAGTAAAGCTGAAGTATACTGAACTATAATATTCCATATTCCAAGAGAGAGAGAAAACTATAAGAAAGAATAACTGTGGAAATCGAATGAAACGTTAATTAATCTTCAGTGATTTTACGTGTTCCTATATTCTACAACATTTCATACTTTTTCCTGTACGAAAAAAATTATGAAATGTTGGTTTAGATTCAAATCTTACTTTGTACCAAAAAGATAAAGAGATCCAAATCTTACCAAGACAGATATAGAATGGGTTTCACCAAGAGAGAATAATCTCCATACAAATACAAGCTAGTGCAAGTATTAAAAAAAGAAAAATAATATGCACTTCATAAGAATATGGAACATGCATTTTTTTTTTTTTTTTGTGTGAGCACAAAAGGTATCTTATGATATAATATTTCTCTTTAATTCTATTAAATTTGTCAAAGTAATGGTTCTTGGTGTTCTTGAGTTGTCACTTTGTGAGGATAAAGCAATAATGTTTGCCATTATTTGTGAAATAATGTATTTGTAAAAAAATAAAGAAACAACTTTTGCAGTTGTGGTTTCTATAAAACCAAAATAAGTTTATATATATATATATTCTAAAAACTCTTGTATAACATACACCACAAATTATTTGCTGACAAGACTTGAACTTTATGGCTCCAATTTTGCCAAAGGTTTTGTTCTTCAATTTGATGTTTCGATGATTCAAGAATATACTGTCATAGTTTTCTTCGTAAAATTGCTAGTAATGAGAAAGGAGGATATTATTCTTAAAAAGAAGAAAGAAATAAAGTGTTTAACACTCTTTTATGCATGATTTGTTTAAATATAAGTTAAATGAAGATAAAATGTATACAAGAAAAAAAAATAGAATAAAAGAAATTTGTTATTTGAATTAATAAAAATAATAAGGAAACTATGTTTCTATTTCAGTTTTGATGAATGAAAGAGTGCAAATAAATAAATTAAAGATAAAATACATTTTTTATAATTTAAAGATCTTTAAATTTAGTTTTATTTCTTTTCAAAAGATAAGAAACCTAATTTAGCTTAGATAAAATTTAAGTATTTTTCTTTTTCTATATTTCTTCTTTTTATGGTATTATAAATCTTTTTCTAATATGTCATATATCACTTTCAATACTTTCTATTGGTAATCTTTTTTCTAAATTTTCAACCAAACTCCTCTTAAAATCTCTCTACTCCTTTTCATATCCATCCTAGTGAAAGTCCATAATATGGTATTATTTTTCTAGCTCTTGTTGACAACAACTATGATTTACGGTCTCTATCATTTCACATGATCCTTGTCTCTAGAAATAGAATAAGATTCCTTAATGGTTACATCTCCATCCTTGTTATCTTGGACTTGTTCTTTCCTCAATGGAATAGATGTAACGCACTCATCATGTCTTAGTTATTGAACTTGATTTCCTCTTTTATAGCTCAAAGTTTGATCTATCTTGATAGAAACATTGAAATTTAGTTTTACTTCTTTTCAATAGATAAGAAGCCTAATTTAGCTTAGATTTAAAATTTAAGTATTTTTCTTTTTCTACATTTATTCTTTTTATGGTATTATGAATCTTTTTCTGATATGTCATATATCACTTTCAATACTTTCTATTGGTAATCTTTTTTCTAAATTTTCAACCAAACTCCTTTTAAATCTGATGAAGGTATTTTTCTGGGGTATTCAGTACATGGTCATGCTTATCGGGTCTATAATAAAAGAACTATGTTAGTTGAAGAATATGTACATGTAAACTTTGATGAGTCTAACCAAGATATGCAGGATAGATCCAAGACAGGTGAAGATACTGGAATTCCAAGTGTTCAACAAACTGGTACTAGACTGGAAAATCAAACTGAAGAAACCAG
>Ga0209700_109381_pt1 | contig 11423 bp, 4 predicted proteins | sample SiratroredBW_FD_187528 | JGI IMG/M metagenome (GOLD analysis project Ga0209700, IMG submission 187528) | Root nodule microbial communities of legume samples collected from California, USA - Siratro red BW (SPAdes) (version 2) | ecosystem: Host-associated > Plants > Roots > Nodule | place: USA...
TTTGATGAGATTCTCTTGGTAAATCTCCTCATAAGCCCTTTTGATCTCCTGTCTCTGATAAACACTTCTGTGACCCAGTATTGCTATAATGGCCTTGCCATCAGAACCCCATCCTAAACCATTGAATTCAATGTTATATATGTTTTTTTCTAAAGTATCAAGTCATCATATTCATTAATTATCACAGTTAAATCTACATGCTCACACAACACATTTAGGAGTAATAAGAGTAGTCATAGTTGGATATTCTATTAAGATTAAGATGTTCCTTTGTGAAGTTTAATTGATGCTTCTATATATAATAATTTTGTTTACAATCTAATCAAACAAAAAGTTGTATTGTTACCCTTGAGTTCACTGTTCTTCATAACAAAGCCAAACAGGAAGATTTTGTTCACATTGTACATTTGTAGCTCTTGTCAGAAGAAAATTAAAGAATTTGTAGTGACATGCAATTCCTGTATTGGTATTTTATAATAAGGACAAAGTTGTTTTTTCTTATTTTTTTTAAAAAAAAATGTTCAATAATGCCAATGTGTCTTGGAAATGTAATTTCATTTTTTTAAAGATTACGAATAATATTATAGATATTATAGTGTGTTTCCATTTAAGAAAATATATTCTAATCAGATTTATATTTGCTGTTTGGAACTGCATTTGTAGGGAGAGATCAGATCTTTAATATTTCATTAATTATAAAACATTCTCTCTATATATATACATGATATGTGTGCATGTGTGTTCATATCATTATTTAATTGAATAAAAAATATTAAAACATATAAAAATTAATTTTTAATATAAACTTTACACCTCTTTATTATTTTATTCTGAACAAGAAAGCAAAACAAACTGAAAAAAAAAATAATAACTTAACCTGAGTTAGGTTTATACTGATCTTTCATATTGACTATAGTTTTCAAGATATTATTATTATTTATCATTAATTATTCTCCATAACTCAGTTTTTTGTTTTCAATGGGTTGGCACAAGTTACTAGTACAGTAACTCATGATTTATTCTTTCTAACAAGATGTTTCATTTCATAGAGAGTAGAGAAGAAAAACAAAATAAATAAAATAAAAAAATTATACTAAAAAATAAAAATCTTTGATTTTCTCCAACTAAAAAAGTATTATTGGAGATTCATTTTCTCCTAGTTAAGTTAAATGAATGAAAATTAGAACAATAAAAAAATATTAATGGGAATGTAGATACCAGCCAATGATTTTGGCATATCAAGAACGTCGGAAGTAGTTCAATCTTACATTCCCATCACAACAACAAGATATGAGTAAAAATAAATAAAAAAAATTCCTTAACAATAAACAAAAGAAAATTAATCAACTAATGACAAGATGTAGCAGGAAGATAAATCCATGATTATGTTCATCATCTATAGTTAGAAACATGAGAAAACATAGAGCATCCAAACCTAAAACAAATAAAATGATATATAAGTTTATGGATGAAAACCTTTGAAAGCTTGATGAAGAGCCTCAGCATCTTGAGCAGGAGAAGCTTGATGATGAAGAACAAGAGTGGCCATTGGACTATTACTCTTAACCTTTTCTTACTCTCTCAAACTATGAGTGTGTGATGTGAGAATGCACATTGTTCTCATCCCAATTTATAGTACCAATATGGTTCCCTTGAAGTTATCGCCTTCACATTGCTTTTACATCCACTAATCACATTACATGCACTCTCTTCAATAAGCATCTTTTGACGCGTTAAGAAACAAAATGAAGAAAGGGAAAGAAAAATAACCATTACGAATAAAGTTATGTAAAGAAACGGAAAAGGAGCTGGCTTCAATTGTTGAGACTTGTTTGATAGTAAAATCGGTGTGAAGGGTCAATTATGATTTCACATACCATTATGTGGGGTTTTGTCCCTCTCTGTTTGCATGAAGAACAAATGGCAGAAATGTGAGGTTCATTATTTCTATGTCACGTTTCTCTGCTTTTTTTTTCTTTTTTTTTTTTTCTATCCCAGCCTTAATTTTAAATTCAAACTGAATACATGTATTATTATTATTATTATTTTATGTATATCCATTTTGACACGGTTTCATGTTTACTACCATGAGGTCAAAATTTTATCTTAATGTTAATTTAATTAATAGTTATTGTTCAATTAATAATTATTAATTATCTTTTTGTTTTATATGTAAAATATGTTGTTTTAATTAAAAAATAAATTAATTATTTTAATTATAATTAATAAATTTTACAATCACAGTTTTATGTTTATGAATACAATATTGTTTGGAAGGACAAGGATACAAGAAGACGGAAAGAAGTATGACTTAGATATATAAATTTAAACATGATAAAAGCATAAAGATTAAGTTACCCATAAATAAATAAATAAATATATATAATATTATATATATATATATATATATATATATATATATATATATATTATCGAACATAATCTCTCAAACTCACATTAAGTGTTTGTCAAAAATAAAAATAAAAAATAAAAACTTTTAGTAAATTGAGATTTTGTAAATGAATCAGTAATATGTATAGTTAAAGAATTGAAGACGAAGACAAATAAAAGATTGAATTATGAACATTTTGAATATCACTCTAATAAATCTCATAAATACATATTTTAGTACTTATTTTAGAAACCTAATTCATGTGAAATTACATATACTTAATCTTTATTGAATTATAGAAAAACTTGCCTAAAAAAGAAGTTATAGATAAATTTGATAAATGTTATTAATATTTCAGCAAGGAGCTAAGATAGGATCTATGAACAAAATTTGATCAGCATAATTATTAATTACATGATTTTGGTAGTGAGCAAATTGAGAGTAAAGAACTTCTCAAATATGTTAATCCAAGCACTAAGCAGAAACAAAAATAGTTGGTACTGAAAAAAAAATGTGAACTCCAACATTTTTATCTTATGTTTAATTAACTTAACTTGTATACAAATCTTAGGTTCTTATTTATACACAATTAGATGGAACACACTTTTAGGCAAGTTTATATTAGAAAATATATAACTATTAAGAAAATATATTAAATTTTCTATAATAGTAAAATACACAGTGGGATAAGATAGAGACACCGTAAAAAAAAAAAAAAAAAAAAAAAAATTTATTGAGCTTAATAGGAGTGTTTGATGTGTGAGTATAAAAAAAACAAACATGTGCTAGAATAATGATAATATACTTAAATTGAGAGAGACAAAAAATAATCTTTAGGAGAATATGTAACTTTAATACGCAAGAAATAATAAAGAACACTTAAACTTTTCATTTCAAATTATTTTGTGAACTGCAATTTTTAATTCTATAATCTCATCCACATCATCTACAAAAGTAATTATCATGTCATTACTTCTATAATCTCATCCACATCATCTACAGTAATTATCATGTCATTACCATATAAAAGAGAATAATAGGACCATGAGAAATATAATGTTCAAAAATAAAATAGAGTCATACTCACTAGAATAAAATCTAAAGATACAATAATTGTGAAAAACTTCTCAAACCAAGCTTAAGAAGATGATATGGTCTAAGATTATCTCACAAATTACTTCAAAATCATCTAGAGGGACCACAAAAAATTGAACAAAATGTTGTTGTCTTTTAAAGTTAGTATGCATTTAAGAGCTTGTGATTAAATAGCTTCATTAAGAGCCAACTGATCCCATATAAATAGAATAAAATCCCTAAATTCTCATGTTAGACTGTTTAAGAGCTCGAATATCAATTTCTAAATAACATTGCTTTGCAAAATTAGAATGTATGTACAACTTTTTCAAGTAATCCCAAACATCCTTAACCAAATCATACTTTGGAAGCTACATCCTTATCAACTATAAAATATAATTATTAAGCCAAGCAATGATTCTTTTAGTTATTTACCTTTCAGGTTTGAACTTTTGTGCATTAGAAGGTTGAGCAAGAGTTCCATCAACATAACTCGACATTCTCTTATTTTCAAAAAGTTTTCAATACATAACTAATTTTGTTCACCTAAGTGTGAACTAATGGAATGTTGAAAGTCCTCCTTTTCATTAGCCATGTTTCATTACATAGTATAATAACAAAGGACAACAAAAAAAAAACAAATTAAAGGAGACGACTAAAATCAAATTGGAGGAGAAATGGAAATGAAGAAAAGAGGATTTTGTACAATGAAAGATAAACTCAAGGTAAAACTAAGGCAGTGCAAAAGAAAGGGTACAAATGGGATTGATTCCAAAAAAGGTCTCAAAACCCTTACTAAGATTGCACCGCATTACCACAACTCTCAATCCCAAACCAAATTCTGATATCATGATAATAGTGAAACAAACAAAGGATCATGACATAAAAAAATGAAGAATAGATTTCTATTATTGATCTTAATACAGAGTCTCAAGTACAATATATAACAAAGATATATAAATATGATAATAACATAAAAGTTAAATTTTTCTTAATATATATATACACATGTATATAGACTTTGAAAAGTGAAGGGACAACCATCATCCTAAATCTGCAGCAGGAGAGTATTATAAGTTGTCAACTAGACAAGCTTCTTGGATTAAGAATTCCTATTATGAATATAGTATGTACATTGTGTAACCCATGTGATAAAAGTCTGTCATTTATTCTTTTTGTATAAAACTACTCGTGACATTTAGAATTCGCGTCATAAATAGTTTCGGGTGTAAACTGTGCATCATAATTTAGCCAAGAAACATTTTCTCGGTTTTCATCTAGACAGGGCTATTAGGAAAGGCAGATTAATGTCCATCACTATTTGGATGGTCTTTGGAAATTTATAAATGATGTCATTTTTAAAAATAAGGTGTGGGACATCTATGAGATTTTTGCTTTTTAATCAAGTTAAATCATGGACTGTGTTAAAAGCTAGATATAAGAATGTCAATTTTAAATACTCGAATTGATGGATTGATCCCTTACTTTTTATATATATACATATATATATATATATATATATATATATATATATATATATATATATATATATATATATATATATATATATAAAATAAGGAATCAATCCATCAATTCGAGTATTTAAAATTGACATTCTTATATCTAGCTTTTAACTAATATATATATATCATAATGAAAGTAGGAATTATATAAGATTTGATTTTTCACTCGTGCACGAAACCGTAATGGCAAGTAATTTTGAAGGGTTAAGTTGTTAGGAAGGGACTTGTTGATACAACAACTATGCTTTGTATGAATTTGGTTTTATCTTTACTAATTATGTCACAGCTGTTAACTTGGATATTTTTTGTGTAAGCTGCATTTTGTACTTATCAATCTGTACATTTTTTTATGTTTGAAACTTCATTCGTCTTTTCTGTTCTCTCGTCTTTTCTGTTCTCTCGCACACTGCAACTATTAACCGTTCTTCTTCTCCGTTGTGGATCGTTGTTGTCCTTATGGTTCGTTGTTGTCCTTATGGTTCGTTGCCTTTATTTTCATTCTTGCGGTAGTTTGACGGTTTCACTTTAGTTGTAGTGTTCATTGTAAAGGTGTGATGGTTGGAGTAAAGGTTCATCTTTTATGGGGTTTTTGATGGAAACCAAAGTTTTTTTGGTTGTTTAAAGGTTTTTTTTGTTGACATATTATTTCCATTTGGGGTTTATGGTTGTGGAGTAAAGGTTCGTCTTTTATTGAATTTTTTATGAAAAATGAAGACTTTTTTGTGGTTTCACGATTTATTTTTTTGTTGAGGTGTGATTTTTGTTTGGGGTTTAGGATTTTCATGTTTGAATATTTTTGTTAATTCAATATATGGTGTCGAGAAGGATAGGTCGTGTGCTCATTTTGAAAGCGTTGTCCTTTTGAATGAGTGGTGGGTGGGTGGGTTGGTTGGTTTTTCGTGAATTGTTTGTTAACGTGAATTGGTTTGTTTAAGTGTTTGAAAGTTTCAACATTCATGGCTGGAAAAGGAGTTATTGTGCATGGTGGACAATCTAATGAACACATCTGACTTAGTCACCAAAACTTCCACTAAGGTATCCCCTGATTAAAGAAGGGATAACTATAGGGGTTTTGTAAAATAATAATACTCATTATGAGCTTGCAAAATACTAGAGGTTGTCCATTCTTTAATGAGGGGACACCTTAGTTGAAGTTTAGGCAACTGAAGTCAGATGTGTTCATGAGGACAATTTTCTCAAATTAAGTTCTTAACTTCTTCAATTACACCCATAATAAAGATTAATCACGCTTTGATTCACTAAAATATGTTCGTTTTATACACCTTTGTGTATTAATACTGTTTTGACCTTAATAAACATCAGAGGTTACCAGTACTTTAACGAGGGGACACCTTAGTTTAACTTTTGGCGACTACGCACTCAGATGTGTTCACGAGCACCATTTTTGCAACTTAAGTTCTTAACTTCTTCAATTACACCCATAATAAGGATTAATTACACTTTGATTCACCAAAATATGTTCATTTTATACACCTCTGTGCATTAATACTAGTCATGGTCTTACAAAACATCAGAGGTTACCCATGCTTTAACGAGGGAACACCTTAGTTGAACCTTATGCGATTGAACTCAGAAGTGTTGATGAGGACGATTTTCGCAAATTAAGTTCTTAACTTCTTTAATTACACCTATAATAAGGATTAATCATGTTTTGATTCTCCAAAATATGTTTGTTTTATACACCTCTATGCACTGATACTTGTCTTGACCTTACAAAACATCAGAGGTTACCCATGCTTTAACGAGGGGACACCTTAGTTCAACTTTTGGCGACCGAACTCAAACGTGTTGATGAAGACGGTTTTCGCAAATTAACTTCCTTGCTTCATTTATTTCATTGTATAAGTCAAAGATGATTATGTGTGTAACAATATTAAGGTTAGTTCACCAATAAAACGTTTTCTCTTTCAACAATGTCGAGCTAAACCCTAACAATCAAAACTTCTCCACAAGGGAAAACCTTCTCAGCTTTATTCAGCTATCAAATGTTCTCAACAATGTCACAGACAAATACCCTATTCATTCATACAATGCCAACCTGAATGCAGAAAAACAAAATGAATAAACTACTTACAAATGTCGAAAACCAAACGATTTCGCTTCTAATACCACCTCTACAAAATCCTTCTCTCCCTGCGCTGACCCTAACACCGTATTTCGGTTCACCGCAACCGTATCTCTCGTCGTCGCACAAACACAACCTCTCGTTGTCACACAAGTGTAACCGTAGCTCTCAATTGTCGAACAAACGCGCAATAGTCGTCTCTGTCGCACAAGCTCTCAGTTCTCTCACACATTTTCTCTTCTTTACGTTTGATTTCAACATTTCGCGACAGAGATTCATACATCTTCACCAAAATCCATTGCCACATCGAACGAGGAGACCAAATTGTCCTTATGCTTAACATTCCGTCAATTGACAAAAATATCATTACTACGTAAGAAGATTTGAATAAATTACCCTAGTGTCAAATGGAGATTAAAATTTCTCAGTGTCAAAATAACATTATTCTTGTTCTAAATAGGTTGAGGTAATGTTATTACTCCTGCTATTTAATTTTTTTTTTTGTTGGCCAATATATATATATATATATAATAATAATAATAATAATATCTAACAATGTGATATTACTTTTAGTTATAGACGGAAAAACTCCAATTTGTTTAAAGATTGACTCATAGTGAAATTAAAAAATTTAAGTTCTTTATTTTAAAGAATTAATATTTGAATAAATTATTCTATTAAGATTATTTTATTACTTATACCAATTATTTATTTATTATTTCTGTGTTATTGTCTTTTAAATTTAATTATCTTGTTATTCAAAATCTTATATTATGAAAATATTGTTCATGTGTTTATCAATATTATTTTGAAAATACACTTTTCAATATTTGCAAGTAAATACTTTTAAAAGTAATCTTTTTTATTTCTAATTCAAGAATATACACTTATTTAATAATATGTTATAATTTGAATCTTAATTTTAATTATCAGGTGAGTATGTGAATTATGATACAAGATTTAAATAAACATTAGTAAACTTTGTTCATAAACAAATATAACAATGTAAAGCGGTAATATTGAGTAATTATTATCGATAGAAACATTAATGAGTACAATTTATAAACAATCTAATTAAGTTCAAGACATAATTGATAAAATTACCCTAAATTTTAAAAATAACATATAAATAAAAATAATAATTTTGAAAAAAGATTACAACTAAAAGTAACAAACATAACAATGTCAATTAGTAGTTATAGATTTAAATCATTTAAGAATTGTAATTAATATGATTTCAAGATTCTATTACAATAGTTTAATAATTGTCATTTAATAAATCACAGTTGATACTATCTAAGATAATTATTATAAAAATTGATAAATTTAATAGACGTAATTCAATTTATTTTATTTTATGTAATGACATTATTAGTACAATATTGAATTAAGTATCTCAATTTTTTAAAACATAATGCGATCATTTAGCAATAAAAGCATTAGTAAATCAATATTAATGATATTATATGAGATCAATTATAATTTGATGATATTGTGAAATTAATTTATTGGTCCTGCAATAATATATTTTGATTATTTATTGTAAATTTGTCACTATAAATAAAAATAATGTTATAAAATAAAATCATAAATATGCGATAAGAAAAAAGTGTGAACGTTTTATTTCGTTAGACTCTTTTGTCTTTTAAAAAAAGTGAAATAAAAATAATTTAGGAGAACAAATTTAGATCATGCAATGAGAGAAAATGAAAAAAAAAAATGCTAAACCGAGTTACATTTTAAGACATTGAAAAAAATTAAAAATATATAAAGTGGTTGTACATATGAATAGCAAAAGCATCAAAACGGTCTAATGTATCATAAATTACCAAAATAGATAAAAATATTTAATTATATTTTTGGCTAACTTGCGTGTGAGCTAAGAAAAAAAGAAGTTATGTTTAAGCTATACATTTCTGTTTCTAAGAAATATTTATATTGAAATCATTAACTACGGAGCTTTGATTTATGAAATAATTCAACTTGGAAATCGTGAATTTTAGTGTGGTCCTCTCATGAATTAAGTGTCAGAAAATTCTCTCTTGAATTAAGTGTTAGAAAATTAAATATTATGTTGAAGTCATGTTTTGCATACATGACTTTTTTATTTTAAAATTTAGAAATAATATGAAAATAATATATAAATTTAAAGATTTGTATAAAAATAATATAATTTTTTTTAACAGTAGGAACACTTAAGGAGCACGCTCCAATCCTATTACAAAAAGAAACAAATCTAGAAAGATCGTCATCAAGACAGCTAGAACGACAGTTCCACAAATGACACTTAAGACTAAAACTAGGCGTAAAAAAGGAAGGCCTAAACTTAACAGAATAAACCAATAAACATAGAGTCTTGTCCAGAGAGATTCCATTTAACACTACAACACCCAACAATCAGCAAATAAGGTAAGAATATACCTTCAAACCCGTTCCACTGTAATTCCATTTGATATACGGGCTTTAGCACTGACTTGTTTGTGTTGTAAAATAGTTTTCTCACATCCGCACTGTCATTCGTAGACCAAGACACTATTGTCTTCTCGACTTGTTACTCCCCTGTTGATCTCAGGCACAAATTGCTTACAGTACCACCTCTCCGCCAACGTAATTATACTCTGGACAAAAAATAAAACACCACGCACACAACACAAACCCAACTCCAATCTCTAAAACGGCTACCTATACTGCAACAGAAGAGTTAACCTGAGAGCCTATCCCATTACACCCCTAAACATCTAAGTGTTTTCTAGGCATTGCATAGGACGTAAACACCAATCCGAAAAAAAAACAACTAATAATCTTATATCTAAACTTAGCCCAAGCCCAAACTTTAAGCTGAGCCAAGACAAAAATTTTCAAAATTTTCAGAATCATTGTTAAAGATCACGTTATTTCTATGTTTCCAAATCACTCACGTTGATTGCAAAATAAAAGGATTTTCCATAGAATTCAGCAAATAGAATAATAATATAATCATTTTCTAATGGTGCAAGTTGTATAAAATGTGTTTCAAACATAATAAGTGTTCCAAAGATATGATTATTTTTTTTTGTTTTTTTTTGGTTGTTGACAAGATATATGATATCTTGTGACATCTTAAAACGTATGTTTTGGACTTTCAAGTTATATATATATTGATAGTTTCAATTATTGCAAGAGGTAATAGTACAAGTTAATGACATACTTCTTATTAAGAAATACCATTACAATTTGTTAATTGTAATTAATTAAGATATTTTTTCTTTTAATTTTTGGAATAGTTAAAGGTGAAACCAAGAAAACCTTTTTCTCGATAAATTGAATACTTTTTTGAAAAAAAAGTACTTATATATATCATGAAGGCAACAGATATGGTCACATGCCAACAAATCTATCAGACGACACAAAGTCATTAAAGGATCATTATTCTTAACAATTTGTGAACAAACTTATTGTAAAGTTATACTTTTTACAGAATAAGTATTAAACTCTCTACACCAGTAGTGTACAACATGTTACCTTGTTTGTCACAAGTAAGTTATTTTTCATCATCCTAAAATGATTTGTCCTTTTTTAACAGCTTTTTTTTCTTTTAAATTACAACTGTTCTGTAAAATGTGTGGACAATATACGAGTCCACCACAAAGCACAAATATATTTTTCAATTAAAAATTAAATTCAAATAAATAAAAATATATATTAAATATTAAAATACATAAAATGCAAAGCGCATAATCTTTTTCATGAATAATGGTTGATCTTTTCTATGATACAATTTATTTTTTCAATTTTTCATTTGAATATTTATTCACATCATTTACAATAAATACATTAATAATTGTAAATAAGTAAGATATTTAAAATATATTAATTTTTTATTCAAGCTTTAAAAACAATATTTTTACATGATTTACTTTGGTTGCATTAGTCTCTTTCACAAATTAATGAATTAATGCATACCAATTAGTTATTGTCGCTATTTTAACATTTGAGATAAATTATCTCCTTCTAATATTCATTAGCATGTCGAAAAGATAATAGTTTCTTTTGTAACATACACTTAAATTAAAATAGTTGTTCACTCTACCACAAATATTACCTTTTTTAATGTATGAAAATCAGTTAACTGTCAATAATTTAGTATTTCAGATAAATTATTTCTGACTAATTTTCATCAGCCTTTAAAAAAAATTTATTCGACAGTTTTTTTTTTATCTGTAAAAAAACTTTATATAAAACTATGCTATTACTAGAAAGACCCGATGCACATATCAGTGAACAATATTTAAATAAATAGAGTATATTTTAATTTTATAATAAATAATTTTAATTATGATATAATAATAGTTAAAATTGTTACCTTTAA
>Ga0209700_109383_pt1 | contig 11416 bp, 3 predicted proteins | sample SiratroredBW_FD_187528 | JGI IMG/M metagenome (GOLD analysis project Ga0209700, IMG submission 187528) | Root nodule microbial communities of legume samples collected from California, USA - Siratro red BW (SPAdes) (version 2) | ecosystem: Host-associated > Plants > Roots > Nodule | place: USA...
AAAAATGCTAAAAAAAAAAAGAAATAGTAAACGACGGAATTTTGTTGAAATTTTGGATTTCAAACATCTCAATTTTTTTTTAAAAAAACAAACTGTAGTTTTGCAAATTTGTTTTGTTAAAATCTCGGATCCATACAATAAAACAACACAAAAATTTTAAAATTTTTTTGAAAACCATAGACAGGTAAAATAGAAAAAAAAAAGATGTCAAAAATACTAAAAAATTAAAAAAGAAAATAGTAAACAATGGATTTCTTAAAATGTTTTGTATTTAAAGTATTTCTATTTTTTTAATAAAAATTCAAGAATTTTTCATAATTCTCTGATAAAATCTATAATCCGTACAATGAAACACCACAAAAATATTTCGAATTATTTGTCAACTTTGAATAGGTGAAATAGCAAAAAAAAGATTACAAAAATGCTAAAAAAATAAGAAAAACAAATAGTAAATGACGGAATTTATAAAGAATTTTTTATTTCAAATGTCTATATTTTTTAGAAAAATATTCCTTGATTTTCCAAAATTCTTTTATAACATATCTAATACATAAAATAAAATAACATAAAAATTTCAATAATTTTTTGACAAGCACAGATAGAGGAAATTGAAAATAAATTGTCAAAAATAAAAAAAAACCAAGTAGTAAACCCCAGAATTTTGAAAAAAAAATTATTTCAGATATCCATCTTTTTTTTAAAAAAAAACTTTTAGAATTTTCCAGAAATCATTGGTAAAACTCTAATCCTTCCAATAAAACACTTCAAAAAATTCCATAATTTTTGGACAAGTTGGGATAGGTGAAATAGAAAACAAAATTCCAAAAATGCTAAAAAAAATAGTAAACGATGGAATTTTGTTGAAATTTTGGATTTGAAATATCTCAATTTTTTTTTTTTAAAAACAAACCATAGTTTTTCAAATTTGTTTTGTTAAAATCTCGGATCCATACAATAAAACAACACAAAAATTTTAAATTTTTTTTGAAAACAATAGACAGGTAAAATAGACAAAAAAAAGATGTCAAAAATACTAAAAAATTAAAAAAGAAAATAGTAAATGATGGATTTCTTAAAATGTTTTGTATTTAAAGTGTCTCTATTTTTTTTAATAAGAATTCAAGAATTTTCCAGAATTCTCTGATAAAATCTATAATCCGTACAATGAAACACCACAAATATTTTGAATTATTTGTCAACTTTGAATAGGTGAAATAGCAAAAAAAAGATTACCAAAATGCTAAAAAAATAAGAAAAACAAATAGTAAAAGACGGAATTTATAAAGAATTTTTGATTTCAAATGTCTATATTTTTTAGAAAAATATTCCTTGATTTTCCAAAATTCTTTGATAACATATCTAATACATAAAATAAAATAACATAAAAATTTCAATAATTTTTTGACAAGCACAGATAGAGGAAATTGAAAATAAATTGTCAAAAATAAAAAAAATCAAATAGTAAACCCCAGAATTTTGAAAAAAAAATTATTTCAGATATCCATCTTTTTTTTAAAAAAACTTTTAGAATTTTCCAGAAATCATTTGTAAAACTCTAATCCTTCCAATAAAACACTTCAAAAAATTCCATAATTTTTGGACAAGTTGGGATAGATGAAATAGAAAAAAAAATTCCAAAAATGCTAAAAAAATAGTAAACGATAGAATTTTGTTGAAATTTTGGATTTCAAATATCTCAATTTTTTTTTTTAAAAAAACAAACCATAGTTTTGCAAATTTGTTTTGTTAAAATGTCGGATCCATACAATAAAACAACACAAAAATTTTAAAATTTTTTTGAAAACCGTAGACAGGTAAAATAAATAAAAAAGATGTCAAAAATACTAAAAAATTAAAAAAGAAAATAGTAAACGATGGATTTCTTAAAATGTTTTGTATTTAAAGTATCTCTATTTTTTTAATAAAAATTCAAGAATTTCCCAGAATTCTCTGATAAAATATATAATCCGTACAATGAAACACCACAAAAATATTTCGAATTATTTGTCAACTTTGAATAGGTGAAATAGCAAAAAAAAGATTACCAGAATGCTAAAAAAATAAGAAAAACAAATAGTAAACGACGGAATTTATGAAGAATTTTTGATTTCAAATGTCTATATTTTATAGAAAAATATTCAACGATTTTCCAAAATTCTTTGATAACATATCTAATCCACAAAATAAAATAAGATAAAAATTTCAATAATTTTTTGACAAGCACAGATAGAGGAAATTGAAAATAAATTGTCTAAAATAAAGAAAAAACAAATAGTAAACCCCAGAATTTTGAAAAAAAAAATTATTTCAGATATCCATCTTTTTTTTAAAAAACTTTTAGAATTTTCCAGGAATCATTGGTAAAACTCTAACCCTTCCAATAAAACACTTCAAAAAATTCCATAATTTTTGGACAAGTTGGGATAGGTGAAATAGAAAACAAAATTCCAAAAATGCTAAAAAAATAAAAAAGAAATAGTAAACGATGGAATTTTGTTGAAATTTTGGATTTCAAATACCTCAATTTTTTTTTAAAAATTAACAAACCATAGTTTTGCAAATTTGTTTTGTTAAAATGTCGGATCCATACAATAAAACAACACAAAAATTTTAAAATTTTTTTGAAAACCGTAGACAGGTAAAATAAAAAAAAAATGTCAAAAATACTAAAAAATTAAAAAAGAAAATAGTAAACGATGGATTTCTTAAAATGTTTTGTATTTAAAGTATCTCTATTTTTTAATAAAAATTCAAGAATTTCCCAGAATTCTCTGATAAAATCTATAATCCGTACAATGAAACACCACAAAAATATTTCGAATTATTTGTCAACTTTGAATAGGTGAAATAGCAAAAAAAAGATTACCAAAATGCTAAAAAAAATAAGAAAAACAAATAGTAAACGACGGAATTTATGAAGAATTTTTTGATTTCAAATGTCTATATTTTTTAGAAAAATATTCTATGATTTTCCAAAATTTTTTGATAACATATCTAATCCATAAAATAAAATCACAGAAAAATTTCAATAATTTTTTGACAAGCACAGATAGAGGAAACTGAAAATAAATTGTCAAAAATGAATAAAAAAAATAGTAAACCACAGAATTTTGAAAAACAAAATTATATCAGATATCCATCTTTTTTTTAAAAAGAACTTTTAGAATTTTCCAGAAATCGTTGGTAAAACTCTAACCCTTCCAATAAAACACTTCAAAAAATTCCATAATTTTTGGACAAGTTGGGATAGGTGAAATAGAAAACAAAATTCCAAAAATGCTAAAAAAATAAAAAAGAAATAGTAAACAATGGAATTTTGTTGAAATTTTGGATTTCAAATATCTCAATTTTTTTTTAAAAAACAAACCATAGTTTTGCAAACTTGTTTTGTTAAAATCTCAGATCCATACAATAAAACAACACAAAAATTTTAAATTTTTTTTGAAAACCATAGACAGGTAAAATAGAAAAAAAAAGATATCAAAAATACTAAAAAATTAAAAAAGAAAATTGTAAACGATGGATTTCTTAAAATATTTTATATTTAAAGTATCTCTATTTTTTTAATAAAAATTCAAGAATTTCCCAGAATTTTCTGATAAAATCTATAATCCGTACAATGAAACAGCACAAAAATATTTTGAATTATTTGTCAACTTTGAATAGGTGAAATAGCAAAAAAGAGATTACCAAAATGCTAAAAAAATAAGAAAAACAAATAGTCAACGATGGAATTTATAAAGAATTTTTGATTTCGAATGTCTATATTTTTTAGAAAAATATTCCATGATTTTCCAAAATTCTTTGATAACATATCTAATCCATAAAATAAAATAACATAAAAATTTCAATAATTTTCTGACACGCACAGATAGAGGAAATTGAAAATAAATTGTAAAAAAAAAAAACAAATAGTAAACCACAGAATTTTGAACAAAAAATTATTTCAGATATCCATCTTTTTTTTAAAAAAAACTTTTAGAATTTTCCAGAAATCGTTGGTAAAACTCTAACCCTTCCAATAAAACACTTCAAAAAATTCCATAATTTTTGGACAAGTTAGGATAGGTGAAATAGAAAACAAAATTCCAAAAATGCTAAAAAAATAAAAAAGAAATAGTAAACGATGGAATTTTGTTGAAATTTTGGATTTCAAATATCTCAATTTTTTTTTTTTAAAAAAGCAAATCATAGTTTTGCAAACTTGTTTTGTTAAAATCTCGGATCCATACAATAAAACAACACAAAAATTTTAAAATTTTTTTGAAAACCATAGACAGGTAAAATAGAAAAAAAGAAGATGTCAAAAATACTAAAAAATTAAAAAAGAAAATAGTAAACGATGGATTTCTTAAAATGTTTTGTATTTAAAGTATCTCTATTTTTTTAATAAAAATTCAAGAATTTCCAAGAATTCTCTGATAAAATCTATAATCCGTACAATGAAACACCACAAAAATATTTCGAATTATTTGTCAACTTTGAATAGATGAAATAGCAAAAAAGAGATTACCAAAATGCTAAAAAAATAAGAAAAACAAATAGTCAACGACGGAATTTATAAAGAATTTTTGATTTCAAATGTCTATATTTTTTAGAAAAATATTACATGATTTTCCAAAATTCTTTGATAACATATCTAATCCATAAAATAAAATAACATAAAAATTTCAATAACTTTTTGACAAGCACAGATAGAGGAAATTGAAAATAAATTGACAAAAATAAAAAAAAAAGAAAAAGTAAACCCCAGAATTTTGAAAAAAAAAATATTTCAGATATCCATCTTTTTCTTAAAAAAAACTTTTAGAATTTTCCAGAAATCGTTGGTAAAACTCTAACCCTTCCAATAAAACACTTCAAAAAATTCTATAATTTTTGGGCAAGTTGGGATAGGTGAAATAGAAAACAAATTCCAAAAATGCTAAAAAAATAAAAAAGAAATAGTAAACGATGGAATTTTGTTGAAATTTTGGATTTCAAATATCTCAATTTTTTTTTAAAAAAACAAACCGTAGTTTTGCAAATTTCTTTTGTTAAAATCTCGGATCCATACAATAAAACAACACAAAAATTTTAATTTTTTTTTTGAAAACCATAGACAGGTAAAATAGAAAAAAAAAGATGTCAAAAATATTAAAAAATTATAAAGAAAATAGTAAACGATGGATTTCTTAAAATGTTTTGTATTTAAAGTATCTCTATTTTTTTAATAAAAATTCAAGAATTTTTTATAATTCTCAGATAAAATCTATAACCCGTACAATAAAGCACCACAAAAAATGTTCAGAATTTTTTGACAAGTTCGGATAGGTGAAATAGGAAAAAAAGATTACCGAAATGCTAAAAAAATAAGAAAAAAAATAGTAAACGATGGAATTTATGAAGAACTTTTGATTTCAAATGTCTAAAATCTTTGATAAAATCTCTAATCCATAAAATAAAAAAACATAAAAATTTCTAGAATTTTTTGTCAAGTACAGATAAACGAAATTGAAAATAAAATGTCAGAAATAATAAAAAATATTATAAAACAAATAGTAAATCGTAGTATTTTGAAAACAAATTTATTTCACATATCAATATTTTTTCTAAAAGAACTTTTACAATTTTCCAGAAAACATTGGTAAAATCTCTAACCCTTCCAATAAAACACTACAAAAAATTTCATAATTTTTGGACAAGTTTGGATAGGTGAAATAGAAAACAAAATGCCAAAAATTATAAAAAAATAAAAAAGAAATAGTAAACGATGGAATTTTGTTAAAATTTTGGATTTCAAATATCTCATTTTTTTTTTGAAAAAAGAGGCTATAGTTTTGCAGAATTTTTTGATAAATTCTTGGATCCATGCAACAAAACAAAACAAAAACTTTAAATTTTTTTTGAAAAATATAGAGAGGCAAAACAGAAAAAAAAAGATGTCAAAAATACTAAAAAATTAAAAAAGCAAATAGTAAACGATGGAATTCTTAAAATGTTTTGTATTTAAAGTATCTCAATTTTTTGAATAAAAATTTAAGAATTTTTCAGAATTCTCTGATAAAATCTATAATTCGTACAAGAAAACACCACAAAAGTATTTAGAATTTTTTGACAACGTTGGATAGGTGAAATAGGAAAAAAAGATTACCAAAATGCTAAAAAAGTAAGAAAAACAAATAGTAAACGATGAAATTTATGAAGAATTTTTTTATTTCAAATGTCTATATTTTTTAGAAAAATATTCAATGATTTTCCAAAATTCTTTGATACAATATCTAATCCATAAAATAAAATAACATAAAAATTTCTATAATGTTTTGACGAGTACAGATAGACAAAATTGAAAATAAAATGCCAAAAATAATAAACAAAATAAAAAAAAACAAATAGTAAACCCCAGAATTTTGAAAAAAATATTTAACATATCTATATTTTTTTTTTAAAATAACTTTCAGAACTTTCCAGAAATCATTGATAAAATCTCTAATCCATAAAATAAAAAAACATAAAAATTTCTAGAATGATTTGACAAATACGGAGAGACGAAAGTAAAAATAAAATGTCAAAAGTAATAAAAAAAATTAAAAAACAAATTGTAAACCGCAAAATTTTGAAAAAAAAATTATTTCACATAGCAATATTTTTTTTAAAAGAACTTTCAGAATTTTTCAGAATTCATTTGTAAAATATCTAACCCTTCCAATAAAACACTTCAAAAAATTCCATAATTTTTGGACAAGTTTGGATAGGTGAAATAGAAAACAAAATGCCAAAGATGCTAAAAAAGTAAAAACGAAATAGTAAACGATGAAATTTTCTTAAAATTTTGGATTTGAAATATCTCAGTTTTTTTTTAAAAAAAAAACTATAGTTTTGCAAAAGTTTTTGATAAAATCTCGGATTCATACAATAAAACAACACAAAAATTTGAATTTTTTTTGAAAACCATATATAGGTAAAATAGGAAAAAAAAGATGTCAAAAATACTAAAAAAATTAAAACAGCAAATAGTAAACGATGGAATTCTTAAAATGCTTTGTATTTAAAGTATCTCTATTTTTTTAATAAAAATTGAAGAATTTTCCAGAATTCTCTGATAAAATCTATAATTCGTACAATAAAGCAACACAAAAATGTTTAGAATTTTTTGACAAGTTTGGATAGGTGAAATAGGAAAAAAAGATTACCAAAATGCTAAAATAATAAGAAAAACAAATAATAAAAAATGGAATTTATGAAGAATTTTTGATTTCAAATGTCTATATTTTTTAGAAAAATATTCCATAATTTTCCAAAATTCTTTGATAAAATCTCTAATCCATAAAATAAAAAAACATAAAAATTTCTATAATTTTTTGACAAGTACAGATAGACGAAATTGAAAACAAAATGTCAAAAATAGTAAAAAAATTAGAAAAGAAATAGTAAACCGTAGTATTTTGAAAAGAAATTTGTTTCACATATCAATATTGTTTTTTAAAAGAACTTTTAGAATTTTCCAGAAAACATTGGTAAGATCTCTAACCCTTCCGATAAAACACTACAAAAAATTTCATAATTTTGTGACAACTTTGGATAGGTGAAATAGAAAACAAAATGCCAAAAATTCTAAAAAAATATAAAAGAAATAGTAAACGATTGAATTTTGTTGAAATTTTGGATTTCAAATATCTCAATTTTTTGATAAAATCTCCGATCCATACAATAAAACAACACAAAAATTTTAAATTTTTTTGAAAACCATAGACAGGTAAAATAGCAAAAAAATATGTCAAAAGTACTAAATAATTAAAAAAGCAAATAGTAAACGATGGAATTCTAAAATATTTTGTATTTAAGTATCTCTATTTTTTTTAATAAAAATTCAAGAATTTTCCAGAATTCTCTAATAAAATCTATAATCCGTACAATAAAGCACCACAAAAATGTTTAGAATTTTTTGACAAGTTTGAATAGGTGAAATAGGAAAAAAAGATTATCAAAATGCTTAGAAAATAAGAAAAACAAATAGTAAACCATGGAAATTATGAATAATTTTTGAATTCAAATGTCTATATTTTTTAGAAAAATATTCCATGATTTTCCAAAATTTTTTGATAAAATCTCTAATCCATAAAATAAAAAAACATAAAAATTTCTAGAATGTTTTAACAAATACAGATAGACGAAAGTGAAAATAAAATGTCAAAAATAATAAAAAAGTTAAAAAATAAATTGTAAACCGCAGAATTTTGAAAACAAAATTATTTCACATAGCAATATTTTTTTTAAAAGAACTTTCAGAATTTTCCAGAATTCATTTGTAAAATATCTAACCTTTCCAATAAAACAGTACAAAAAATTTCATACTATTTGGAAAAGTTTGCATAGGTGAAATAAAATACAAAATGCGAGAAATTATAAAAAAATAAAAAAAAGTAGTAAACGATGGAATTTTGTTGAAATTTTGGATTTCAAATATCACAATTTTTGTGAAAAAAAAAACTATTGCTTTGTAGAAGTTTTTGATAAAATCTTGGATCCATATAATACAACAACACAAAAACTTTAAATTTTTTTTGAAAACCATAGACAGGTAAAATTGAAAAAAAATGTCAAAAATACTAACAAATTAAAAAAGCAAATAGCAAACGATGGAATTCTAAAAAAGTTTTGTATTTAAAATATCTCAATTTTTTTAATAAAAATTCAAGAATTTTCCAGAATTCTCAGATAAAATCTATAATCCGTACAATAAAGCACTAGAAAAATGTTTAGAACTTTTTAACAAGTTTGGATAGGTGAAATAGGAAAAAAAGATTACCAAAATGCTAAAAAAAATAAGAAAAACAAATAGTAAACGATGGAATTTATGAAGAATTATGGATTTCAAATGTCTATATTTTTTAGAAAAATAGCCCATGATTTTCCAAAATTCTTTGATAAAATCTCTAATCCATAAAATAAAATAAAATAAAAATTTCTATAATTTTTTGACAAGTACAGATAGAGGAAATTGAAAATAAAATGTCAAAAATAATAAAAAAAATTAAAAAAACAAATAGTAAACCCAGAATTTTGCAAAAAAATAATAATTCACATATCTATATTTTTTTTAAAAGAACTTTTAGAATTTTCCAGAAATTGTTGGTAAAACTCTAACCCTTCCAATAAAACACTTCAAAAAATTCCATAATTTTTGGACAAGTTTGGATAGGTGAAATAGAAAACAAAATGTCAAAAATTCTAAAAAAATAAAAAAGAAATAGTAAACGTTTGAATTTTGTTGAAATTTTGGATTTCAAATATCTCAATTTTTTTCGAAAAAAAATATAGTTTTGCAGAATTTTTTGATAAAATCTCGGATCCATACAATAAAATAACATAAAAATTTTGCAGTTTTTTTGAAAACCATGGACAGGTAAAATAGAAAAAAAAAGATGTCAAAAATATAAAAATATTGAAAAAGCAAATAGTAAACTGCAAAATTTTGAAATTATTTTTTTCATATATCATTATTTTTTTGAAAGAACTTTCAGAATTTTCCGGAAATCATTGGTAAAATCTCTAACCCTTCCAATAAAACACTACAAAAAATTCCATAATTTTTGAAAAAGTTTGCATAGGTGAAATAGAATAAAAAATGCCAAAAATTATAAAAAAATAAAAAACAAATAGTAAACAATGGAATTTTTTTGAAATTTTGGATTTCAAATACCTCAATTTTTTTTGAAAAAAAAACTATTGTTTTGTAGAAGTTTTTGCTAAAATCTCGGATCCATATAATACAACAACACAAAAATTTTAAATTTTTTTTGAAGACCATAGACAATTAAAATTAAAAAAAAAAGATGTCAAAAATACTAAAAGATTAAAAAAGCAAATAGTAAACGATGGAATTCTTAAAATCTTTTTGTATTTAAAGTATCTCTATTTTTTTAATAAAAATTCAAGAATTTTCCAGAATTCTCTGATAAAATCTATAATCCTTATAATAAAGCACCACAAAAATGTTTAGAATTTTTTGACAAATTTGGATAGGTGAAATAGGAAAAAAATATTACAAAAATGCTAAAAAAAATTATAAAAACAAATAATAAAAAATGGAATTTATGAAGAATTTTTGATTTCAAATGTCTATATTTTTTAGAAAAATATTCCATAATTTTCCAAAATTCTTTGATAAAATCTCTAATCCATAAAATAAAAAAACATAAAAATTGCTAGAGTTTTTTGACAAGTACAAATAGACGAACTTGAAAATAAAATGTCAAAAATAATAAAAAAATAAGAAATAAATAGTAAAGCGCTGATTTTTGAAAAAAAAATTATTTCACATATCAAAATTTTTTTTAAAAGAACTTTCAGAAATTTCCAGGAATCGTTGGTAAAATCTCTAATCCTTCCAATAAAACACTACAAAAAAATTCATAATTTTTGGACAAGTTTGTATAGGTGAAATAGAAAAAAAATGCCAACAATTCTAAAAAAATAAAAAAGAAATAGTAAATGATGGAATTTTGTTGAAATTTTGGATTTCAAATAAAACACTACAAAAAATTCAATAATTTTTGAAAAAGTTTGCATAGGTGAAATAGAATACAAAATACCAAAAATTATAAAAAAATAAAAAAAAAATAGTAAACAATGGAATTTTGTTGAAATTTTGGATTATAAATATCACAGTTTTTTTTGAAAAAAAAAGTATAGTTTTGTAGAAGTTTTTGATAAAATCTCGGATCCACACAATACAACAACACAAAAATTGTAAATTTTTTTTGAAAACCATAGACAGGTAAAATTGAAAAAAAAGATGTCAAAAATTCTAAAAAAATTAAAAAAGCAAACAGTAAAGATGGAATTCTAAAAAGGTTTTGTATTTAAAATATCTCAACATTTTTTAATAAAAATTCAAGAATTTTCCAGAATTCTCTGATAAAATCTATAATACGTACAATAAGGCACCACAAAAATGTTTAGAATTTTTTGACAAGTTTAGATAGGTGAAATAGGAAAAAAAGATTACCAAAATGCTAAAAAAATAAGAAAAACAAATAGTAAACGATGGAGATTATGAAGAATTTTGGATTTCAAATGTCTATATTTTTTAGAAAAATATTCCATGATTTTCCAAAATTCTTTGATAAAATCTCTAATCCATAAAATAAAAAAACATAAAAATTTCTAGAATTTTTTGACAAGTACAGATAGACGACCTTGAAAATAAAATGTCAAAAATAATAAACAAATAAGAAAACAAATAGTACACCGCAGAATTTTGAAAAAAAAAATATTTCACATATCAATATTTTTTAAAAAAACTTTTAGAATTTTCCACAAATCATTGGTAAAATCTGTAACCCTTCCAATAAAACACTACAAATAATTCTATAATTTTTGGACAAGTTGGGATAGGTGAAATAGAAAACAAAATGCCAAAAATGACAAAAAA
>Ga0209700_109385_pt1 | contig 11414 bp, 3 predicted proteins | sample SiratroredBW_FD_187528 | JGI IMG/M metagenome (GOLD analysis project Ga0209700, IMG submission 187528) | Root nodule microbial communities of legume samples collected from California, USA - Siratro red BW (SPAdes) (version 2) | ecosystem: Host-associated > Plants > Roots > Nodule | place: USA...
ATATATATATATATATATATATATATATATATATATATATATATATATATATATATATATATAAAAGCACATAGCAACCACACAAAATTCATTCCTTTTTCTCTTTTTTTTGTCACACACATAAAATAATAATAATTTCATAAATTATCCTTCCTCCGCGTCCAAGTTTTATTCCAATAACCCATCAACCCAAAAAAAATTAGAGATTCAAAAGTCTTATCCAAATTCCTGGTATAAAGTAGAACAAGCTTAACAAATCACAATCTTTTGTTTAGGTTGAGTTATACTTGCTAGTTATATCGTGAAATCTTTTATAGATGACTCTCCTATTAGACATAAGCAATTAACAATAAAAACTACTCAGAGAGTGGAGACCAAAAGGTTATATTATTCGCATTTCATCTCTTACTCAATTTTAATTTTGATATTATTTTAAAAGAAATAAAAATATGCTATTTTAAATATCACTTTAAAAAAATAAAAATATGTTTAAAAAATAAAAATATGTTTTTTTATATCATCTTAAAAAAATAAAAATATTTTTTTTCTATAAAAAATAAATAGTTTACACTATATCTACTAACGGACTAACTTGTCAAAGGTATCATGAATAATCCATCGTACAATTTTGTACTATAAAAAATATAAAAATATCTAAATTTTCAAAAATTAATATATATATAATTTAAAAATTAAAAAATATCAAAACATCAACAAACAATTTTCTATCTAGAACTAGAAAAACATTTATTTTCCATCATGAATGGAAATACTTAAGAACAAAAAAATAGTTTCTTTGTTTTTACTTGCATTTTTGTGTTTTTTTTTGTAAAAATAAACATTTTAAAAAACTACACTCAACTTGCTCACTTGAAAGGTACTGTCTTATAACGGATGTTATAAGAGGTTAATACATTTCTTACACATAATCGATTTCTCTATTTTCTTATCTTTCTATTTTTTGTTAAAGATAAAAAATCACGAAAATAATTTTAGTTGGCACATAAAATTAGTATTTGAAAAATAAGTTTAGAAAATAACTTTAAAAATAAAAATATGTAAATATAAAATTTGTGTATCATTCAAAACTTGTGTATCATTCTATGATGTAAAAAGTTATACAAAAACACTTAAATTTTGTAATACAATAAACATGACTAATGAAGTTCGGTTCAGCATGTCTTTGTTCACCGTCTTTGTTTTTAATTTATTCAATATCACCGGGTTATTTATAGTTGTTTTCCATTTACTTGTTTAATTTTGTGTCTTTATTCCATTAAGTATTTATAGTTTTTTTTCAAACTTTTTTTATTCTTATCATTTTTTAATTAAACTTAAATTTCTGAATTGTTTATTCAATATTCGTCCAATTTTCATTCTATTTTTAACTTTAATAATATAAATAGTTATTCTCAAATATTAAGAATATTTTTATGCAATCCTTTGGTTATTTACTATTTCTCTGTAAATTAACCATAAAACCCATCAAAATGTGCTCATTTCATTTGTGTTTATTTAATTTGATTGTTGTATTTAATTCTATTACTTTACGTAATTCTTATATTTTGCAATTGTTGCATTTTCAATTAGAATTTATCTAAATTAAAAAAATTATAGTTTAAATAAAAGATTTAAAGTTTATTTTTAAAAAAAGACATATGTACTCATTCGCTGAAAACAGTAAACAAATACGAAATTGTGACAATTAATTTTCACATATTATTCCGCGATTTATGCTTACAACCAAGACCTAAAATATTCAACCTTTGTATTGATTGTTTTTCCAATTTTGTATTGATTGTTTTTCCAATTTTTATGACCTACTTTAGAGGAGATACATAATTCCAACTTGGAATAGATGATAATAAATGCACAATTAGCAGCAGAACTCATTTATGTTTTAAAATAAAATTATCAAAGAAAAAAAAAAAGAACTTTAAAGGGAGCAACTTCTATTTGTTAATTTATTTCTAATAGATAATGTATTTATATATAATAGAGTTAGATTCAATCGAATCTCTTACATATTATTATTAATATTTTTTTGTTAATTCTGATTATATTAATTGATTAAGAAAGTTACTGTTTGTGATTTTAAACTTACAAAACCTTTATTCAAAGATCTCTATAATTATAAACTATGATTGCAGGGAGTAATTATCTACATTAGGTCGTGGTTTGTTTACGGTAAAAGACCTACACTCAGTGAGATAAGCACATTTTGGTGTCTATCGCGAGGTTTTGATATAACTTTTTCCAGGATCATCTTTCAACAACAGACCATCAACGTATTTTCAAGCAAGGATGGATTCGGCATTACTAGAAACCCTAAAAAATCATGTGGAAGAAATGCTTCAAAAGAGGTGGCCAATATGAAGAATGCTCTACAAGAGAGCGAGCTCAATGATCACAACGCCCTTACTACTGTGTGGTTATGCTCAAATTATCCGTAAGCAATTTTTACCTACATGTGTGGTTAACCTATAGATTTTTTCTATTGAAAATTCGTTGGTAATTTTGTTTTACCTACAAAATTCTTTAAGCATTTTTTAATAGATAACAGTGGATTTTCTTTATAGTGGCTTTCATTGTTCCAATTTTTTTTTTAAGTTTTGTGGCACCCGATCCTCCATTGCATAAAACACGGACTCCCGTGCTCCAGAGGAAGTTTGGGCCCAAGAACGTCAAGTGATATCTTTAATGACAAAAATATTCTCATGTTGCTGAAATCTCTATTTGCTTTGGAACATAAAAAAATGAATGACACTCTTTATTAATTGAATGAGACTCCAAGCTTTTCGAAACGAATTTATTGTCTCTGACGGGTTCAAACTCGATGGAAAAAATGAATAATTATTTGCCTTTCTATAAATTTCCATTACTCTCGTTGTTAGAGATGAACACTTATGCCGATACTTTGAGATACTAAATATTCTTCTATATGTGGTGAAATCCACTGTCCTATTTTCTAGCTTATAACTTTACTAGAAATAGGACAGGTTCCTTTTTGTTGTTTTGCTTAGCAAATTGTATTTTCTTTCATGAATTTTGTGCTAGTCTTTATATTTCTTATACTTTTCTTTGATTTTCTGTTAGTTTATTAATCAGTTATGTACTTTAGCACAACATAACTTTTCACGTAAAAAAATTATTTGAGTAATTTCTACTATATCATTGTTGTATACCCTTATTACTTTATTGTAAAAAAGCTAATTAAGTGACTATTATGGATATATATATATATATATATATATATATATATATATATATATATATATATATATATATATATATATATACAAATTTACTATATTTTAACATTTTTCTAATTATTTGAATTGTGAAAGTAGGATTAATATTTATTACATCACTGAAAGAGCTTTCTATAAGACGAAATCCATTAAATACATTTCCTCTAAACGGGTAATTAGAGATATCTAACAAAATGATAAAAATACAGATATTTAAATGCGTTTTTGCCATTCATAATTGGCACACAGTGCCCTTGTACTTTATTGCGCAGAGCTTTATTTTCTCACTTAATTTAGTCCAACTTTTGAAACGATCGTGATTTACAATGATGCTTATTGAAGTCACCACACGAGGTTCTTTCCATCCTAGATCAATGCAAAATTTGCCAGAGGTCAATAAAGGCTTATAGACAGTGAGAATTATTCATAGGTCAGGATGACACAATTCATAAACGTTTTACTTTTGCAGCAAACTATTAAATAAATGTCAGTATTGCAGTACAATAATCCTTAGGAGGAGGATATGTTTTCACAGTCACACAAAAAATCTAATTTTCATTATTTCTATTCCAACTCGGTTAGGGTTAAGGTAATTAATCTTTAATAATTATTAATTATTTGTATTTATTAAAAAATAAATTATTTGTTAATATACAACTAATCTTTAAGAGATTCTTTTACTTTATAAATTTAAAATCTTTTAATGACTTTCCTGTGATTGATTATATAATTGTCTACAGATGTAACCAATTACTTTAAACATTCACAATAGTTAGTTTCTATTGTAGAATATGCAAACTTGTGGTAAAATAACTATTTATTAATATATAATAATAATAATAATAATAATTTCTAAATCACTGTTTTTTTAACGATGCACCTGGTAAATAGAATCGGCCTGGAAAATTCTGTTTTGGTACAAATTTGGGTAGTTTCTGTTGTCATATAAATTTTGTACTGTCAAGTAATAGATGATTAAAGTTCTAGGTTTTTCTTACTACGATCACATTGAAGTTAAAATTAATGATAAAAAAAATATGGAAGTTAAAATTTTATGATTACTATTTGATCCTAACAAGTTTCTTGACCAGCAGGTATTACACAATTATTGTTATTAAACATAGATGTCCTCCATTTCTTCGAGAAGGAATCTCCTAGCCCCACTCATTTCAAATCACCACCACCAAATCTAAGCCATCTAATGACATCTCTTTCTCTCTCTATGTATATATCAGACACGAGCAAACGTACAGAAGATGTGAAAATAAAGATGGTAGTCTAACTACCATTTTCATTTGTTCCTTGATAAATCCTTTTCTTAAGGGGTTGGTTTTGTCATTTTAAAGTCAAAACCCCAGTCTATCACTGCCCCTGAATGATGAGATTTAATTAATTTGCGTTTGCAGACAAGACATTAATAAGTGACCCATGTCTCCCTAGTATGGGACGTTTACTCATCAACTTAGTAATTAACTCGTCACTTCAATTTTGAATTATCACCTACCCATTACATCACTTCTGATTCCACCTCGGGATCCTCCATAATTTTACTCATATGGTATCGTATCATTAACAAACAATTTTTTCCTTTAATTAGTAGTTCGAGTTTTAATTATGTATAATAATATACATAATACTAAGGTATATCTGAGTATTTTCAGTGCTTAATCATTGATTCTCCGTAAGAGAATACATAGGTTAAGAAAAAAAAAAAACAGCACCCTTTGAGTCAATTCCAGTCAACCTTAACAGTAAAAAAGAAACCTAACCCTAAACCTAAAAGAAATCGAAATTAACAGTAAGAAACCCTAGAGAAGTATATGATTGAGTGTTTATTAATTGACTATGATATATATTGGCCAGTTTGTCTCCTAAGCCCTAGGTCTCATAGAAATGAGGTTTCATCTTGCATCTTAATTAAGCATGAAACAGTAAGAGACAACAAAAGCAGATAGAAACACATCCACATGTCTTTTTCTCTCCTTATAAACAATGCACTGGAAACTAAGAACTGACTAAGAACAAAAGGAGCATAAAGGTGTAGTATGAAGACGTTGGATGTTAATTGTGGAGAGCGACGGTGCCAACAAATGGCAATGAAATATCATTTTCTGATCTGCAAAATATGAGCAGATATTATCGAACGTTGTCCACACTGCATTGAATCTGAACCCACCTCTGTCGGCACTATACCTGTCCGGCAACGTGCAAGAACTACGCACACGTGTGTTCGGACAAAATGTTCATGCGCGCTCAACTGTTTGAACGCTTTACATGATCCCCACACGAGTGCACAATTTTCTCGGCTAGTGCAGGCCGAGAGTGACGTGAGTGACTATGCAAAACGAAAGTAGTAGAAGCTAGCACAGTAGCTCCATCTACATATATTTTATGCTCTCTCTTCACTCTACTTTGCAAAACCAAGAAAAAGACGTATCGATTAAAAAATTTCATATAATTAGAAAAATGACAAGTAGTTTCATATGTAAACCAAAAAAGTATGTTGTTTGTGTCGTTAATGAATAATAATAAACTTAAATATGTCTTTATAATCCTTTAACAATGATGAAAATCATATGATTCTAGTAAGTTTTAAGATACCCAAAATCTATTTAGATCCGATTTTTTACAAAAGCTATTATTTAAACCTAAATTAAGTTTAATCATAGCTTTATCATGATGTTCTTTTTTAGTTTGATTGTTATACGAAAAGCAATCAAATCAATCTCTATACATGGAATCATTTCATATCCATTCTCTATGTGCTATTGGACTAAATCGTGGTCCCTACATGTACTCAATATTAGTTCGTTAACTACACAAATTAGATCAAGAATAATTTCAGATACCGGTTTGAAAACAATAAATATATCTATATAATAAACCATAATACATAAAAATCTTCCTTCAATTTTACTGTCTCCCCATCTACCTTGTTGTATGGAAGAAGGGAGTCACCTTTTAACCGTAAAAAGCTAAACGACTCGTGTAGTAAGACTAATAAAAGTTAAGTTTTAAACCCTCAAAAAAAAAATATTTACGATTAGTTCTTATACAACAAAAAAATCACAATAAAATATCCAATATATAAATTTTTAATCTAAAATCAAAATATCTTTAAAAAACTATTCAAAGAAAAAACAGTGATTTTTTTGACACATTATTCTTTGAAAATGATTAGTGGACACCATAATTTAGTAGACAGCTAATAAAAAGAAGAGCATGATAAATATAGATATTATAATTGGTGCATTAATTTATAAAGAAAAGTGTTGATGAATGACCACTCTTAATCATTAGAGCAAGTAGAAGGAGAGATAAAGAATAAAGAGAATGAAAATGATAAGGAAAGTAGAGCTGGGACACCCATTTATCAATACTCAGATAGAAAGAAAGGCGAAACTTGTGCTTGATAAGATGGATTACAAGAAGAACGGAACAATAACTGTAAAAATAAAGTGTTTGCGTTTTTGGGTATAAAAAAAAGGTTGAGATGTCATGAAAACAAAATAAAAAGGCTAAAAAAAATACAAAGTGTAAAAGTTGATGAGGTGTTAAAAAGATCAAAATTAAAGGACAAGAAGATTATATGAGAATCATCATTAGAATCTCGTTGATGAGCTTAAAGATCCAACAATAACAGGATGAAAATTCTCAGATTATATATATACCATGCCGAGGCGGTGGGAGCTGGAGATGTTCTTGGCATGTATACGAGGCGAGTGTACGTAAGTGTGTAAAATGGATGTTACAGACGAAGATCCAAACTCACATGGTCGTTTACGCTGGGTTTCAGGTCATAACCGAACCGGTTCTGCGAGCCAGAGGGTGAGGGACGCATCATCCTCGCGCTCACCATTTCCTGGCCAGCAGCAAGCAAAGGCGAGGGGCGTTGGTGGTATAAAGTAGGGTTACTGTGGGCGTGAGTGGTGGGGATTCGCCACAAGCCCAAGGGGCTTCCGTTGATGGGTTGAAGCTGGTGAGAGTAGGAGCTTCCGTAGAACCTTCCACGGGCAGTGTTAGAATCCCAAGTTGGGTGAGAAGAATAAGAGGTTGCGGAGGAAGTGAAGGTGGGGTTGGTGAAAGAGTAGGTGGTAGCGTCGGAGAGGGTGGTTTGGAGCAAGGCTGAGTGGAGGTGTCGTTTGGCGTGTTGGCGCTCTCGTTTGTGGGCGTTTTGGTGGCCGCCTAAGGCCTGGGAAGTGGGGAAGTTTCTGCAGCAGTAATGGCACTCGAAGCGGCGGGTGGGCTCGGCGTTTTGTGTGTTGGTGGTGTTGGGGTGGTTGTTGGTGAGGGTGTGGGTGGTTGGGGGGGCGTGGGAGAAGTCTTGGCCGAAGAGGCGAATGGGTTTGTCTTTGGAGGGGGGCGAGGGGCGGAGAAAGGGGAGCTGGGAGAAAGAGTCGACGTTCATGAAGTCGTGGGTGGGGGTGTTGGTCATGTTAGCGAAAGGGAAAAATTGATGTGATGAGAAGAGAAAATGGGAAGAGGAGTGATTGAAGGGTGGAAGGAGAGTGGGGTCTGATATATGGAGAAGTTTGGGGCGGCTGGTGCATCTCTCAGTGAAGCCTGACAAGGCCACAAAATCTGAAAATGGCTTCGGCTTCTCAAAGTACCGGCACAACCGATCTCTGGGACCCAACCCCTACACTGTCCTTTCTTTCAAACCACATTTTATCTTTTCATTTTAATATATATTTATATATATATAATCAATAATAATATGTGTTAAAATAAATCTTTTATATATAATCACTGCATTTGGTATATTGTACACTTTCTATCTTGGAGTAGAGTATATTTAAACCTACCTTATCCTCCATCTTAAATAATGTGAGATTATCAGATGTATTATGACGTGGGATTACTAGACGTACGGAAAGAGTGGTTAATTAATTTAAACTTTAGCATGTGAGACATTCTAAGTTTGCCATGATAAGTTTAAAACTGGAGTTTTATATCAAATCAAGGTTTTCCATCTTACAAATCTATTTAAACTTGCATGATACCTTGGTCTTTGTAGTAATTATGGTGTGCGAATGAATTTGTGTTTTCTTCCTCCCTGACACCGGTGAAAACAGTTCTGCAGTGATTTTTCAATTTAAGCGTAGTCTTATCTTTTGTTGGTTTATTTGTTGTTGTGGAATATCTCTTGATGAATTAACGTCAATGAGGTTGGTATTTTATATCTTCACTTTATTATCAAAATTGAAACTGTAGTTGTTTTAAGGAATTTCAATCATAATAATATATGAATGTTTAATCATATAAAATGTTTCTATTGAATTATTTTTATAAATTAATTGATATTAAAAGTTTAATTTTTAAATATGAAATATGTTATTTTGTTTTTCAAATTTAATATATATATATATATATATATATATATATATATATATATATTAAATAAATAATATTTTATATTAAAAAACTTTATTAAAAAAAATTAGAATAATTTATTTTTAATTTATATGAGATAAGGAGGTAAATAAAAAAATATGTAAAAGAAATTTATTTACTTTTTAATGTGAACCACATAATATATATAATAGTAAGAGAGACTTACCTTATCCATGAGAGACCTAATGAAAAAACTTAAATATCTTTTTCCCAATCTATCTCTTTCAATCACTCTTCTTTCCCACACACTTTCTTTCTTGATGGTCATTTATGAAGAACCCTCACACTGTAGAGACAGAATCCTAATTTCTTTATGTAACCAACATCTGTCAGGCTGATTTACCATAAGATATTTATAAAGTAAATAACCTCTCATAATTACCTAGGTTCTTGTATTTTATAACATTCAGGCCATAACTATATTATATTTGTCACATTAATGGAATATATTTATTTATTTATTTTCTTACACTTATTCTCATTTTTTCTTTTCTATTTCAATTTTCAAATTTTGAATAATTTTAATTGTAAGAGTTGGTTATCGATGTTAGCTAACTAAATTTAAAAACTACATTTATTTTATTATTAAAGTCACCTTAACCAGCAATATCTCATAATTTTTTTAAATTAATAATATTTGATATTTAAAGTTTGTTAAGCTGAATTGATTAATAAAAATAAATTTAATTTTTAATATTTATTAAGTTAGTATTAGCTAGATCTACTATACAACTTCATTTAAACAAAAATAAAAACTTTATTTCTATATTTTTTTTTCCTTTTCAATTTTCAAATTTTGAATATGAGCAACCTGTTAACTAAATAAATATTTTAAATTAGTTGTCCTTTATAATTGGAGTTGATCAAACCGGTATTAACTTGTATATTTAAAATTAAATATATTTCATTACTATAGTAGGTTAGGTCGAAATTTGTTTTGTTCTGAATAGGAAAATGAGCATTACACTACATTCCTTCTTCCTTTTCAATTCTGAAACCCTTCTTTATTTAACCCTATATCTCTTCTTTTTCCCCCACACACTCTTATAAACAACTGATTATTTTCCCTCTCTTTCAATCCATTTTACAACTTTTTGGACATGGGTTGATGTTGGAGGTGACCATTTCGCAGTATGGTGGTAATAGTGTTTTCATACACAACAAAACAATAACTACATCAAAACATTTTTCACAGGACTTGTCTTTTCACTAGAATAGGTAAGTCACACTTTTCACTTTGCAACACTTCTTAAATTTGCTCATTCTCTACTCGTCAAGGTTGTGTATTTCTCTTGTTATTGAAAATATAGCATCATGAAAGCAATTGTACTCCTAGGACACTGTAACTTACTAGTTATGATAGGTTCATATGTACGTATAATACGGTTCAGTCGTCCTTCGATTTTAATTAAAACTTATTTTATATATTTATTGAAAACATGAGATATGAAGCAGCCCTATTCCTCTAACATTCTCCTTGTGTTCATGACTCCCAGTGATGATGTAAGATAATACTGATTCAAGAAAAGCAATCACAAACAAGGACATAAATTATGGATGAGCTTAAGTGTTCAATTCATAAGATTCTTACCAATATCCTTCGTTGCTTATGTTTAATTACAGCAAGTGTTAATTGTACATTCAATTTTAATGCCAGTATTCGTTTCCTTTTCTTCGTTACTCATACGTTATGAAGCTGGTAAAAAAACTCATTATGTTATGAAGCTTATTAATTTAATATCTGATTGAAAACTTCATCTTTTATTAATTTAATATCTGATTGAAAACTTCATCTTTATGTGGATCCTACGAGGTCCCAAATTTGACTTGTCTTATAGATTCGTTATTGGGGAGGGTAGGCTCCAAATAACAAAAGTAACTATTAGAAAGATAATACTAATAAAAAAAAACTAGGATAATATTAAAATTTAATATTGACAATAAATAATAAAGCACATTACAATACAAGAAGAAGATTGTTTAGAGACCAATATTTAACTACTAAATAAAATTATTATTAATTGAGACCAAAATAATCATCAAAATAGATTTTGGCTGTTAAATAACTACAAAATAGAAGTAATAATTGAATTTAGTGACTAATTAAGTTAAATAATTGGTATGTAATATTAGCTATCAAGATTTTAGTGACATATACCATTATATTTTAAATTAGTCTCTAACTTAATTAGATACCAATTTAGAATTATTAGATTTTAAATTAGTCTCTAACTTAATTAGATACTAATTTAGAATCTAATGACATAGAGATCAAAATGTAGCCTCAGACATAGGACATAGCCTTTGTTCAAGAGGTAGCAATCTCAAATAACTTTGCAATTATTAGTCTATAATATTTATTAACGAACTAAGCAAGTATGATGAAGTTTCAAATTTGTAACTAGGTAGTCTCAAGACAGTCTTTATTATATAACTATTGCTAGATTATTAAGGAATTTTAGAAACATTTTCTTTTTTTTTTATTAGGGTTGAGACACCCTAAAGTGTTTTGATTAATTTAATTTTTTGCTTTTAAAAAAAATTATAGGACATAACAATTTATGACAATAAATATATAATAAAAGTAAATATATAATCTTCACTAAGAACTCTATACACAAAAGTCGAAATGACAAAGAACTTTTTTGTTGATTAACAAACTTGAACCATGGCGAAAAAGATGAAAACCTAACTATTATTTCAAGAGTTGTGAACTTTAAATTTGAACTTTTCAAGTCCATATATATATATATATATATATATATATAT
>Ga0209700_109389_pt1 | contig 11409 bp, 6 predicted proteins | sample SiratroredBW_FD_187528 | JGI IMG/M metagenome (GOLD analysis project Ga0209700, IMG submission 187528) | Root nodule microbial communities of legume samples collected from California, USA - Siratro red BW (SPAdes) (version 2) | ecosystem: Host-associated > Plants > Roots > Nodule | place: USA...
ATTTCCTTCCTCACCTCCCAGATGGAAGGTGGTTTTCCTGTGAAGATCATTGAGAGGGAAACCTCAAATTAATACCCTACTTCTTGCATTCAGACCACCTCATTCCTTCACTCTGTGCTTCCAGTACTATTTCTGGGATTTGAGTTTGGACTTTGCGTTTTACTTGTTTGTAATTTTCTTTGATAATATTAATATTAATAATCATTATTATTCGAGAATGGCGACTACAAGAAAAAAGATAACCACTAGAATTTAATGTGGATGCATTTAGTATATGTGGAAAAGAGTGCTGATAAAAATGAGGTTAAATAATATTTAATTTGTTAGAATATTTTTAAAGTTTTTAATTGCCTTTATTTTAGTTATAATGTCGTATTTTTTTTCAAGTCATTGCATTGGTTCACGGTAAAGCATGTCGTAGCAGTGATGGGGTATTTTTGTTTTATGTGGATATTATTGGGTTTTGACATCACTTTCTGAGATGGAAAATGCTTTAGGTATTGAAATTCATTCACATGGATGCCAACACATTGACACTTATACACAAAGTTTATGATTAGTTGAATGTTTGTGAGATTTCCTGACATCATTTGTGGATACTATCGTAGTGGTCCTTGCCTAACAATTGAGGTTATGGATGAGTTTTTATTTTTATTTTTATTTTTTTATTTTGTATAGTTTTTTTGGTTTGGCATTGGTCAATAACATTTTCTGATTCATTAATTGCTATTGTGATGTCTGTTCGATCTTTAATTGTTGGATTAAAATATTATTCTGAGAGGTTATTTTAAGTAATTAATTCTGTACTTTTTTAGTTTCATGGCACAGTGCAACATATTATTGGATGCATGGTCGAATTTCTTTGTAACATTTGTAGTTTACATGCATATTTCTAATTGTGAGAGTTATATGTTTATGGGGTTGTCATGTAGAAAGATTTTTTTTAAGTTGTGGTTTACGATGAAAGAATTTGTAAATTATTGAGAGACGAAATATTTTGGATGTTAGATGTTAGAATGAAATATGTTGGATGTTAAATGTTTGATAAAAACAAAAATAAAAAGGAAAGAGTGTGTGGACTTTTTGAGTTCTTTGTCTGAGTTCAAGTTTTACATATAAAAATATCAGATAGTCAGAATCTTCTTACCTCTTTCTCTCTTTCTTGGATGTCTCTTTTTCTCTCATTCAATTTATTTACCCACTCTCATTCTTTCACAAACCAAACAAAGGTCATACCCATTACAATACATGACTCAAAATAAAACCACAGCATATGATGTTTACTTGCATTGACAGGTCTGTGTCTTGTAGAGCTGGATTATGGTCCACTCTTACCAAATCAAAAGGTCAAGCTACACATATTCACGTTAGAAAGAAAATCAGCATATTCAACATATTCAACACTGAAGAAAAAGAAGAAAATGCATGACAAGGCACAAACCAAACTAAATGGATAACACATTTTCATAAACATATATTAAAAATTGGGTTAAAACAAACTTGTTTTCACAATCTCCTTAAGATTATGAACCACATGATGTCTTCACTTCTTCAACTTCTTGCATTAGCTACAAATGAAGATTTTGTTAGATTACACACTTTAGATTTGTAATGTTTAATTAAACTTAAATCAAATATAAAGCTAAATGGGGTTGGGAGAAACAAACCTAGAGTTTTCAAACCTACTATAAAATTAAAGGGAATGGGAAATGCTTCAAACCGTGACTACAACAAAGGCAAAGAAACTTCATAAAGAAAAGGAATTTCAAAATCTCTCTAAGAATAAGGAATCTAAGATAAATACAGGTGAACAAAATGAGAATCAAGAAGGAATTAAAGAACGACCATTGAGGAAAAACAACAAAGATTAAAACACGACAGACAACATAAAAAAATTAAGAAATGATGAAGAATAATAAAGATTAGGACCTGAGGAAGAAGAACAAAGTTACTAAGTAGGATAACGATATACGAGAGTTTAAGTTTTACTTTCTTAATATTTTCCTAAATCAATATGTAATATCCATACATAACTAATCATTTATCTTACTCAATGATGTAATTACAATTAGCTGCAAACAAAATCCTTAAAAAATCGTTCTCACTTACAGGTGCCAACATTTCGTATATAATTCTTAGGTAACAAATTTTGACTTACATAAGAAAAATTTGTATGAAGTGTTTATTTACATTCAGATTTAAATTGGTAGGTAAATTACAGTACATAAAGATAATTTTACTTACGAATCTAAATTCATAAGGTAAATTAACAATTTTTTGTAGATCATGTGATTATAAACTATAATTATTTTTCAAAACTCGTATATATGATTTTGGACTATCTAAGTACACTTAAATAAACATAATTTTCAATACTTATCTACTAACATAATTCATAATTTATAGAGTTCCGACATTACACCATTTTTTACTTTACATAATAACTAAAAAGTATGGTCTAAAATTAATTAATTGTGGTCTTAGCTTTATATAATTTGGCAACAATTTTCTAACTATAGAATATGCAATCTTGGGCATGGTTAAAGACAACATTTTTTTCTCCTACAACCACATTTTTTTTTTCAAAATCATTGCTTTAAATTGTTACAATAAGCTACACGTTTTGATCAATATTCAAACAATATTTTTGTTCATAATTTTAGACAACACGTTTTAGTTATTGTCTTTCATTTAGACAACAATTTTTTAATTGTTGTATTTATCTTTAAGTCATAGTTACTTAATTATTGCAATTGCATTTAGATTTTAAGAAACACTTTTATAAATATGGTTTGTTCTTTTAAATGTGCTTCTTAGGTAACACTTATAATAATTTTGAAATGTGACTTACTCTTTTAGACCACATTTATAATATTTAGAAAAATTGTTAATACAATAAACCACTAATTTATTTTAAATTCTTAAAGTAATATAAAAATATAATAAACTACATAGACTATGTATTCAATTTTTATGAAATAATTAAATAAAAAGAAAAACCTATTAAATATGATTAAAGTAATATTTATAAATTGTTGTAATTAAAGATAACATAAATAAAACTTATAAAATTCACTAAAAAAATATTTTTTATATACGAAATATTACATATAAATATAAATATTACAACTATCATAATGTATATATTGAAAACATAATTATACAACTAAAAACATTAAAAATCATATTTTATAATATCCTTTGGTACACTTTTAAAATTAAAAGAAATTACAACCTATAATAATAAAAATATTTAATTTGTTTGTACATTTTCTAAATTCTCTACGCCAAATTATCTTCAACTCCATCCTGCAAAAATATATAAATAAAAAAATATCAAATTAGGAAAACAATACGTTTTTCTTTACTTTTAACTTTAATATAACTTTAATATATAACTTTAATATCTATGCAATTTTAAATTTGGAATAAAAACACTTCACTTCCTTTCATTCAATCGAAGTGATGAAAGAACTTCAATTATAACGTTCAATAAGGTTAAAAAGGTACATTGAAATAGATATGATGTAATTCATTATAGATTTAAAGAAAATAAACAAATTAATCACTACATTAATAAAAAATACTTGAGATATTACTTAATTATTTATTAGCAATATTATTATTATTAATAATATATGATTGTTAAGGTTGATATTATTAATAATATTAATATTATTATTATTATTAATGTTATTATTATTAATATTATAATAATAATATTATTATAATCAATATTATTAATATTATTATTATTATTAAGTATAGAAATTATAATTATAATAATAATAATAAATAATTATAATAAGAATGTTAATAATTATAGTGTGACAATAAAATTAATCTCATTTAATGGTAAGTAATTCTGTATGTATGTAAAACTTAAGTTCAAATATCATGTAATTCAAATTATTAATAATATTGATAATATTAATAAAAAGTAATTAAAATAATAGTAAAAATAATTTAAAATAAAATAGATATAATAATAATAATAAAGATAAAAAGTAATAAAAAAGTTAAAAAAATATGTAATTATATATAAATTTTGTCCGTACATCATTTTAATTTATTTTAGTGTGTAAGAGTAACTAAAAGTTATTGTGTATGAAGAATTACTTGGACTCGTTCTTGGTGTACACATAATCATATAGTAGTTGTTGGACCTGCAATTCCTCTTCAAAGGTTTGATCTATTGTCATAAGTAATTGAATTATCATTTGATAGTGATTCTATTTGGTCTAAATATATGTCTTTCTTGTTTCCAGAATGTTTCACTTACAGGATTCCTTCCTCGCCCATAAATGCTCCAAATGGTTGAAAAACAAGGTGGATACAGAGGATGGACTCACGAGCACGGTTGTAGGTTGCACTGTTACCCTCGTCACTCAACCCTACGTAAGTTTGTTTGTTGTTTTTTTTTTTTTTTTTGTGGTATTCTTGTAAAAACTTACTCTCTTCCCCATTCTAATAGTTTCTGTGTGGTGTAGAATTTCATTTATGTGCTCTGGATTCCGCAAATAATTTCTGTGGAATTTTTAGTTTTCCTTTATTCTCAAACAAAGGAGGTTTTATAACCTTGTTATTATGCGGTTCCTCTTCATCTGTTGTTATCGGTCTCAGCAAATAAATTGTTCTTTTTATTTTATTTATTTTAATGATACGTGCTTATAATTTATTTTTTATAATTATATTTCGAGAAATGTCTTTTTGTGAAGTCAGGAGTATGATTTTTTAAAATCCTGTTTAGCATTACATTTTTTATTTTATCAAAATTTTTGTGTTTTATGTAAAAGTTTTTTTTTTTTTTCTAAAAATCAAGAAGAGGGTCATGGATTTATAAAATTGTAGTTCTTAATTTTGTTTGGATCTTTACATTTCTTTTATGAACACATATTCTATAGTTTTAGACAATGTGGTTAATTAATTAAATTGATCATATTAATTCAATGTAATTTAAAAAAAATATTTTAACGGAAAAAATTAAGAAAATAAATAATGATATTAACGATCCTTAATGAATTAAAAAATAATAATAAAGTGAAGATTAAATTTGAAAAATAACACTTAAAATAAATAATCAAATAATTAGCCGTGAAAGGTGATGTTAAAAGTTAGTTTTCAAATTTGTCTTTATTATTATATTATTACAACTCAACTCATGTACGAATTTATCATCATTATTCTTACTTTATTCGTCCTAATTAATGGGTGTCTTTGTCATGTTCTTTGTTAATAAACCTATAAAAGAAATATTGTAAATCTATGATGTCATCATAAAAGGGTGACATCTTTGATAAGATTAAAATATATTAGTTAAGAAATGAAAAAATATTATAAATATAAAAAATATCATTGACATGAAGACTGTGTAGGCATATAATATCTATGTTGTCCCATCACCATGTAGAAATTTGGAAATTTGGCGAACATATTTCATTTACAAAATGTCCTCCACAACTTCAAAATATCTATTTCTACATTATGTCCAATAAGAATATAGCTCGGTCAATTATGAAAATGTGTACGTAAATTACAAATGTTACGAATAAATCCAACAACACATACAAATGACAAACATGTGGATCGTAGGAAAAAAACATGTTGCATTGTGTCAAAAATTAAAAATATACACAACTAATTATTTAGAATCAAAATCAAAATCCTCTCAAAATAATATTTTAATCACACAATTAAGACATAAAACAAGCATCAGAACATTAATCAAAATTGAAGAAATATCACTAACCTTAGGAACAAAATGACAAACCGAAAATTTGCATGAAACCAGAATAATTGACACAGCCATAACCTCAACCATGAGGGATCCATGTGAATAAATTTCAGTGGGTAAAGTATTTTTTACCTTAGAAAATGATGTCAAAAACCAACGAGTTCCACCTAAAACAACAATGTCAGATCATTACCACGCCATGCTCTACAGTCAACCAGTGAAATTACTTAAAAAAAATAATAAAATACCACATTATAACTAACATGAAGACTAAATTAAATATTATTTAACCTTATTTCTATCAACAGTCTTTTCCACGTACTAAATACATGAACATTAAATTGTATGGCTATCTTTCTTCTTCTAGTCGTCTTTCTCGAATAATAATGAGGAAAAAACTGGTTAGTAGGTCTTTGTAATCTCGTACATTTGTATTTTTTCTATCTTGTGGACCTTTATTTTTTTTATCCATCACAATAGTATTTTTTTTATCCATCACAATAGTAAATTTTAAGAATTACATATTTATCTTTTTCATCCAATACAGATCAAAATACGTTTCTACTCAAACAATTAAGAAACGAAAGAACAATCAAGAAAACCTTTACAATCTCCTTTCTGAAACTTCACAGTATACTGGAACATGTCTTTTTTCTTACGGGGCATATTTAGATGAAAGATGATGAATAATTTAGATTCAGCAAAAAAAGACTTGTAAATTTAAATGAATACCGATTGAAGAAAAAATTTCAACTGTTATTTTGAGGATACGTGAGACACATTGTTTATCAAAATAAAACTTACAAAATAATTTAAATTCAACCGCTTTAACAAGTAAATATTAATATTAATAATGATTATTAATATTATAAAAAAATACAAACAAGTAAAACGCAAATCCCAAACACGGTACTAGTAACACAGTGAAGGAATGACTGGTCTGAAACTAAGAAGTTGGGCATTAATTTGAGGTTTCCCTCTCAATGATCTTCACAGGAAAACCACCTTCCATCTGGGAGGTGAGGAAGGCAACGAAGTTGGGCTCCGCCCCTTCAGCCACCGTGGGAACAACCGTGAACCGCCGCAGAATCCCAGCCACCACACTCTGCATCTGCATAAAAGCCATATCCTTCCCCAAACACATTCTGGGACCAGCTTGAAACACAGGATAAGTGAAATAATCTTTTCCCACAAACTTCAACTTTCCGGATTCATCCTTCTGCAACCACCTCTCTGGCTTAAACTCCGCCCAATTCTCACCCCAAATACTCTCCAACCTCCCCATGGCGTACACGTGATACGTCACCAGCATCCCCTTCTTCACCACCGTCCCATCCGGCAAAACGTCGTCGTCCACTGCTTCTTTGCTGTCCGTCGGCACCGGCGGGTACAGCCTCATGCTCTCGCACAACGCTGCATGCGTGTAAACCATATGCTTCACTTCATCGTACACCGGAGCCTCTGATTTCTCAATTATCTCCTTCACAATCTCCTTCTCCACTCGCGGGTTCTTCGATAGCAGCCAGAAAAACCACGTCAGCGCTGCTGACGTCGTATCCTTCCCCGCCAATATGAAGCTTATGACTATGTCTGTCACAAAGTCTTCATCAGAGTGACCCGAAGTCAAGAACCGCGAGAGCATGTCCACCGATTCAAGGGTTTCCTTCTCTTTCAGCTCCCTCTTCTTCTCTCTCACTATGTTCTTCGCGAACTCGTGCACTTCCCTCACGGCCATTCGCAATCGCTTTTCCGAACCTATGTTGAGCGCCCTCTTCACTTTCCAAAAAGGAAACAGTTCGCGGAACCGTTTGCTGCTTATCTCTGTCGCTTCTTCGTACGCCACCGCGAACTTGCTCCTTTCAACCGACGATGTCAGGTACTCCGCGTCGAAGCCAAAGGAGATTTTGCAGATGTTATCGAACGCGAAGCGTTGGAGTATGTCTTGGAAATCGAGTGTCTGCTCCTGTTGTGCCGCTGAAGCCATGATGGGGAGGAGGCGGTCGGAGAGTTCAGCATCAACCACCTGTTCAACGAACTTGCGAATAGACTTTGTGTTGAATTCGTGGCTGGCGACTTGTCTTTGGAACTTCCAAGTGTTGCCGTCGGCGTTGAAGATTCCCGTGCCGAGGAAATCGGAGAGGGTGCTGATGACGAAAGAGCCCTTTTGGTAGTTGGAGAAGCGGGTCTTGAGAATGTGTTCCACATTGGCAGGGTTGCCAGTGAAGACTTGACGGTGGCCCAGTGGGCGGTGGAAGGTGAATGTGGCGGCGGGTGAGATTTGGACTAAATCGGATAGCCACTGGATACGGCGGTTGCCGATGCCTTTGAGGGCAAAGTAGGAACCAATGAGTGGGTATGATTTGGGGATAGTGACGATATCTTTTGCTGGAACAGCCTCTTTGTTCTTGAAAGATGAGGAGGAGAAGAAGAAGAGGAGGGGAAGGAAGAGGAAGAGGAAGAGGAAGAAAGGAGCTAAAAGCTGCAGATTCAGAAGAATCTCAATCATTTTCCAATGTGTTGTGACTGCGAAATCGGAATTTGGTATTAACTTTTTATTTTGTAGATAGAACTTGAGTTGAATTTGTTGGATATGTTGTTCTTGAAGGAAGGATTATATATATATATATATATATATATATATATATATATATATATATATATATATATAGATGATCATACGTTGGACAATCGAAGAGGAAGGCGGGGGGAAAATGCATTGAACAAGTACTATTGACATTTCTTTTCGTTTATAAAGCTTTTCGTATTCGGTGCTGTTATTTTCACACCATAGAAAATTTTGCTTTGAGAACGACACCTCATACAATGATATACTAATTGCTCACCTTGTATACATATAGATAAGCATAAAATGAGTTTTTTTAAGACATTGATGACATTTAAAGTTATAATTGGATTTTAAGTATCTAAATTTAAAATTTCAACATGTACCTATTTGTATAAGGGAGATTTGGACTGATAGTGGTTACGGTGACGAGGGAAGGTGGGAGACCATCAACAGTAGCGAGCGACGGTAGTGAGAGAATCGACTGTGGTGATAACAACGAATATGACTGCAGCAGCGGCGACTACAGTGACGGTGACAGCGGCAGGAGCAATAGTAGTGACGAGATTTAAGAGATATGATATTCTAACTAACTGCTTCTCAACCCTTGATGGAATATACTGGGTAATGTTCTAGATAAAACTCCAAACATGTAAACTCTAAAAATACTCTCAGTGTCACGCTAGAATGTTTTTTATACTTCATTTATCTTGACCACATCAACGCCAAGTAAGATTATAAAGTGAGTGTATGACACATGTGATTGTCAAAATATAACTACTTTATATAATTTATTCCATCTAACACTAAAATATATTATTATTTTATTAATAATTAATATTTTATTAATAAAATACAGTATCAAGTGAAAGTTTTTAATAAGTAGTGGTGTCGATCTAGGATTTCCCTTTCATATTTGGGTGATGTGTAAATTTTTTGTTTGCGGATGTATTTGGCTTAAAAACTTCTAGTTTGAGTATTGAATAATTTTCTCGACTAAGTTATAAAGTTTTAACTTCCTCGAAAGAATATTTATTTGCAATTATTATGTTTACTTTTTTAATTCATAATTAAAATATTTTATCATGCATTTCCTTTTTAGTTTTTAACTTATTTTTTTATGATAATTTATATAATTTTGACATATATTGTTTGTAGAATTAATAGAACGAATGAACTTTATCTTCTACATGGTTACATGGTGTGAAACGTATTTTAATTTAATAAATATGTGAACAGTAGAATTAAGATAGATAATATCATAAACTTAAATAAAATAATTAATTTATGAAGTAACAAATTTAAAAGAAAATGTTATATACTCAAAATAAAATCAATAAGATATTAAAAAGTTGAAAGTTATTTAAGTAAACTATTCTGAACTATTGTATACGCTTTGCACCTTGGATTTGAGGGATGAATGTCAAGAACTTTTAGGACAATTTTTCTTACCTTTCTCTTTAGCATTTTTGGATTTGACCAAAGGGACATACAAGAGGAGCTCGCCACCTTTGATTTCTTCTTAACGTGCGATATTTGTCTATTTTTAAAGTTTGACAGGAATGCTTACACCTAAAACACACATTTATTTGGGTAAGCAAAATCGTCACCTTTTGTCGTTCTTTTTAATGTGCGATTTTTCTGGATTTGTTGACTTTTGCTTCTGGAATTTTACAGTGTTTCGATTTATTGTTTTAAGCGGATAGCGAAGATAAATTTGTTAGAAAAATAAAATAAAATACTATGACCACCAATTATATAAAAAATAAGATGACAATCACTTGTAAAATTAGTATTTACATTTTTATTCTTATTTTTACTTTTTTCTCTTTAATTTTATGTAAAAAATGTGTATAAATATACTGTAGTTGATTATATTATATTTTTCACTCAAACCGCTTCGTATTCATGATATATCACATCCACGTTGTTGATATTTCAATTTTTTAAGGTTTTGTTTGATTAAGAGAGTAGATTTAAGAAAGTGAATTTAAAAAAAAAAAGAATGAAAAGTTAGATTATTTAGATGAAGAGATAGATAATGAAAAAAAGAAAGAAAAATTTATAAAAATTTGTGAATGATATCATATATATAATTAATAAAAGAATTTTTTAATATATAAAATTATAATTAAAATTAAATATAATTAAATTTTTGAGTATGATTAATAAATTATCGTTATTTGAAAAATTATAAAATTATCAATTATTTTAAATAAAAATTAAATTATTATTGTTAATAATAATATTATTTTATAAATTTATAATTAATATTTTATTTTTATTAGTAATAGTAGTTTTTATTACTATTATAATATTTATAAATCGGATAGCCACCGGATACGGCGGTTGCCGATGCGTTTGAGGCAAAGTAGGAACCAATGAGTGGGTATGATTTTGGGATAGTGACGAATATTTTAGTTGGAACAGCCTCTTTGTTCTTGAAAGGTGAGGATGAGAAGAAGAAGAGGAGGGGAAGGATAAGGCAAATTAAGAGCAAGAAAGACCTAACAGCTCTAATACCACTTGGGGGTATCTCTCCAATTATGTATATCAACCTCACCAGTCATGTATAACTACTCCTAACAATCATGCATACTTTCACGGTTTACCGGTACTTCTTCGGCCTCTTGCCTACTCTTTTCCCAGCCTAACCATAACCAGTATGCATAACAGTAGGAACAACCATACATAAAAGGAAATAACTGAAATTCATAAAGAGAAAGAACCTTCAAGCGGAATACTTCAGACATGTTTCTGATATACCCGAAAGTACAGTGGATCCCTGAGGTTATAGCGAGACGTAAAGCTTAATATACCCAATGTGACGAGGGTACAAGCCGTAGCCCAAATTTCCAGCCTATATACGATTACTACCTGGAATGTCTCTTCCAGTCAGTCCCGAAACCTTATGTCTACATTATGAGAGCTTTGGAGAGAGAGAAGAGAAGAGAGTTTAGAGATTCATAGTTTACAAGCAAAGTCTGATCTTATTTCGTTCTTGGTATTTTACAAGTAATGAGCCCCTTATATAGACTCGAGGGGTCTCATTAGAGACAAAGGATGAATAATTCATCCGACATGAGATAGACTTGACACAAAATAAAGATGC
>Ga0209700_109391_pt1 | contig 11407 bp, 2 predicted proteins | sample SiratroredBW_FD_187528 | JGI IMG/M metagenome (GOLD analysis project Ga0209700, IMG submission 187528) | Root nodule microbial communities of legume samples collected from California, USA - Siratro red BW (SPAdes) (version 2) | ecosystem: Host-associated > Plants > Roots > Nodule | place: USA...
GAGGGAGTGTGAACATCTCAACGGGTGAGGTTAACACCACCATCACAGGCATTGTATATACGGATAAGCATCTCGCTATTTACAAGGTGGGGAAGGTGCTTCTTCCTATGGACTTCTTTGCTGTTGCCAAAGCACCTGCAAAGGCACCCTCTTTGGCACCAGAACCATCTGCAAGGTCTCCTAAAGCGGATAAGGAGCCATTATCCCCAGATTCCTCAGAATCATCTCAGACTAATCCCACAAACGATAACTCTGGCACTGAGAAAATCCACGTGCATGGCATGTGGGTGTCCCTTGTTCTTGGACTAGTTGGAGTGACTGCATTGTCTTCTTAAACAAGAACTGGATTTGAGGAATTGACCAAATTCCATGGCATTATATACCATTCAGTTAATATTCAAGAGTGCTATGATTGTGAGAAAGGAGTGAACACTGTAGTGGCGAATCATCCGAAAGAGTATCTGTAATTTGACTGATTGTTGTGTCCCTCTAAATTTAAGTGTTTTTCTTTTGTTTTCTGATTTCTTCAATAGTTTTTTCCAAGCTAAATTATGTCTTCTGAAGAAGAAATTAATAGAAATTATGTATCGTCTATGTCACGAATTCATTGAGCCTATTTGAGATGGTTAAGCAATGACTAGTTGTAAGGTTTGGTAATCAAAGAAGGTTGAAAAAGAAGATTCACCTGATATAAACAAATAATGGTTGCATTGCAATACAAAATATTCCACTCTTCGGAAAAAGATTGAATTTTTCTCTTCTGAGTGAACTTTAGATTTAAGCCCTTGTCATTCCTTGGACACTGCTTGAAGTAATACCAGCCATATCTTTAACAAGCAAAATATTGGCACCAAATTATGATTTGTTAATAGTATACTGTTATAACTCACACGTCAATGAAATGGTTTTGATGCATATGATATTTTTCTCCAACATGGTCAGTAGTGTAAGTTGGTTTTAGATTGTTTGATTTAAAACTTAGTTTCAAATTAATCTGATTTGATTAAAAAGTAAGTAAAGAATTAAAGATTGTTTGGGTTAAAGATGTGTAATATCCTAATAATTCAACCTTAGATTTAGTACATTAATTAACTACTTGTGGAACTCTTTCTTTTCAAGTATATATACTAGGGAGGAGCTACGCAAGTAACTAACTACTATTTAGAAAAAAGAGTGACAATGTAAATTTTATACTAACTATTGAAAGGATACTTTATTTGTATTTTGGAGTAGTGAATCTGATCGTGAGTTTTTATTTAAAAAGGTTTTAAGCCTTAATATATGAATAACTTTTGTTTTAAACATCTAATAATTGTTTTAAAATTATAAAATTCTGGTTTAAGTTTTTGTATTGTATTTCATATCTGATATTATGTAATTCTTTTTAACTTATTCTTCAAACATTTTTAAATATCTCTTCTGATCTTTAAATTATTTTTTATCATCATCATACATAACACGTGGAGAGTACAACTAAAAAAGGTTAACATCAGATACTAAAATCAAAATTTGTAAGGTACCCAATTTTGAAAAAAATTATTGAATATTTATTAAAGATAGTTTTTTTAGTATGTGGTAAGTGAAACTAACTATTCTCAGTAGGTTATAGTACAAGTTACCCAGATAATCAAACTCCTCTCAGTTAGACAGTAACATCAATTTTCTTGATGTGAATACACAGCCATTATAAAGAGTGGCTATGCACCTTTCAAGCTAGATTTATCAATTCCACACATTCAATTGATGTAAGATGATATTCCTAAGAAACATGGTAGCAACATAGGTGCATATGTTCACATCTTAACAACTATACTTTGGTTCTGCCCTCATATCACCGCCAACACACCAATCATGATTAATGCAGCAACTTTCCCTGATAGGTAAGTGAAAATTGTTTTTGGAGCAAAGCTTTAATCTATATAACAGAATTGGTACATGTCATTCTTTCACACATCTTTCTTTTATCAAATTCACATGTTTCATAATTACTTTGATACACAAAATGTTTGTGTAGGTTTTTATAGATAAAAATTACTAAATTGGGAATGCAAGAGTACTTCCAGTCATATGTGTAACACAATGTGGAGCTAAATTAAATACGTATCTCTCTTTCCATAGTGTCAAAATTCATGTATATAAATTTAATATTCTGATAATTTATTTTATAAATATTAACTTAAAAATAAAAACATTCATCAATCCTTTCTCTGACAATCTTTTCTTTTGATGTAAGTTTTTTTTTTTAACAGCGAAAAATGAAATTAATGAGAACACTTAAGAGTACTCCAATCCTAATATAGACAGAAAAAAAAGTCCTCCCAAAACTAGAACCTACTCACTTAAAAACAAAAACCAACCTTGAAATCACAGTAATAAAAGAGAAAAGGGAAACCCACCCAGTGTAAAAAGAGCTTCTTAAGGCTTTGTTTTGTTGGAAGAGTGGATTGGAAGGAATTTGAGTGGATTGTGTGTGGATGATAAGGTTGTTTGGATTATTGGATAGATAGTAAGATTTGAAGTGAATGTTTGTAAAAGTTTGAGAATGATTTGATAGATGTTATAGATTTTGTTTATTTTTCTAATTGATATATTTGTGAAATTATTAATTGACCCTTGTGGAATAATTGACCCAACTGTATGTCACATGTCAGTATATTGCAAGGGATGTTTCGTAATTTCCAATTACATCCTTGCAAATCTCTTTAGATGATAGATGATCTCATTCTGCAAATCTTCGCCGATCCATCCTTGCAAATTAGTTCAACCAAATGCATTCGACCCACGAGCATCCATTCTTGTGTACAGTGGAACCACACAAATTGGTTCAACCAAACACAACATAAGTACATATAGCCACAAAAGAACAAAAGGATAAAACTGGCAAACAACAAACTGATGACCAATTCGAACAAATCTTCAACTTGCACAGTTATGGTTCCTTTAAAAATGATGAAAAATTCATTTATGTGAGTACTAAGTCCACTAGTTGCTCCCAAACATCTAAAAGCTTTATCCCTGCAAAAGATACATGGTGCTTGTAGTTCTTCCAAGCAGATGAACTCGCAACACCCTAATAATATGGTCTACACTTCCTTTAAATAAGAATCCCTTGAAGGGTTTTTAGGTTGTCAAGAGTTATCCTGTACAAAGAAAACACACACCTATATCCTTCTTGCCCACACACAATTGACCAACTATGGTCATTCCCTACCACTGATTCATTGGTATACACGAAGCCAACACCCTATTAAATCTATCTTAAGAATTCAAATGGATTCATGAACTATTCCATAATGATCATTGTACTTTTGATCCACTAAATTTTGCCCAAGTCCAAGCATGCATTTGTGCAAATGCAAAAATCACTACTTCGTCAACCTTTCCATTATTAAAAACCAACCTATTTATGTGGGTCCAGATTTCCTTGACCAATGCCAGTCACATCCCTTTCCACACTTTGTTTGCTTTAACAATTGCATTGTTTATAGAAAACCCTCAAAAGTGGCAATTGACATCATTATTTGTCACCGAAGTAATCCCTAACCAATTATCACACTTTATCCACAAACGTTGTGCCACCTCGCAGGTAATGAACAAATGTTGAATTGTTTCGACCTCCTTATTATGCAACGGGCAAAGATTACAACCCACTCCAACACCTCTCCTCTCAAGAAGCCTATCCAATAAGGCCCTTCATACAAAGACCTTAACCGTCCCTGGTACCTTAAGATCCCATAAATACTTGAAATCTCCTTTTGTGGTTTAACTATATCCTCCCTCAAAGCTTTTTACCCTAATTGGACAGTGTAACCGATTTCATTCTCCCCTTGCCAACCACACGCATAAGAAATGTTCCTATTCCACTTAGAAGACAATACAATCTCCATTAACTGCTTTTCCGTCCACTTCTCCCATTCAAACACTTCTCTTCTCCACAGAATTTGCTAGATAAACCTTCTGAAGCGGGCATTCTTAGTCCACGTACCAAAATCACTAATCACTTTTCCTTTTGCACTTGAAACCGAGTCTAGGAAATTTTCCCGCTAATGTTTCATCCCCTATCCACCAATCTTCTCAAAATCTAATCTCACTACCTTTACCACATTTTCACTTGATTCTTCTATCAAACCAGTTGTGCTCTCTAGTTACGTCACAAATTGAGCTTAGATCGTTCTACCAATACGAATTCTTCCTAAAAGCCAAGGAACTCTTCGTGTCCATGCAATTGATTGGGTACATGTGAGTGGAGTACGAGAAACAGGCTTTAGGATACTTGTTTCTCATCTAAGTTCATGCTTTGAATTGTACGACAATAAAGTTTGGACAATCTATTTTTACAATCATATCTTTTTTAAGTCAAACACTTCAAATTAACATTATCCAGGTATATTTCTATCTCAACTTAAACTTGCTCATTTTTTTTTATAGATTTCTGCATATTATAGTTTGAGTAGCAAAACATTTAACTTCCAGGTATATTTCTATCTCAACTTAAACTTTCTCATTTTTGTTTTATAGATTTGTGCATATTATAGTTTGAGTAGCAAAACATTTAACTTCAAAGTTTTTCTCTAACTATGTTGTAGAAATAAAAAGAGTGTGACTCTGTTATTCTATATCTTTGTCATTATTTGTTCTAAATCCATTTAGTTAACAAAATTGGTAAAAAGAAAATTGTAAAATTTGAAAGAGTTGTTTGACTAAACAAATAAGGATAATTATCTACATTCACAATATCTTTTATCTTTATGTGTTATGTTATATTTTTAAATAATGAAGTTATGTGTTTGTGCCGAATGCAATACACATGCAGATAATTGTATTGTTCCAACCACCATTTTTTCTAAAGTATGCAAATCTTTAAAATGTGACGTATCATTTAGGTCTGATTATAGTTCGATAAAGTCATATATGTTGTATAATTTTATAATTTATATTTTTTCCTAAAATTTAAAATATACAAAAACACGTAGGACGTAAAACACACTACGAATAGTATTCTAAGATTCTGTGACACTCTTTTACCTTTAGAAAGTTGCAAACTGTTGCTTAAATGTTACTTTTATCATTTAGTAATACACTTTAGAACGAAAATACTCCACACCAAGGAAACAATTTCTTATTGAGTTGAAAAGCAATTCATAAAACAGAAAAACAAACCAGTGATGGAAGGGAAAAAAGAAAAATCCAAGCACGAAGTAACAAAATAACTATAGTATAGTTTTACGCTCGGTTATCCATAACCTGTGTGAAGAATATCATTTATTTCAAAGCAAATCAAGTTTTTGTGAGGAACTAAATCTGTGGAGGGTGTGGAAGGAACAACTTGCCACCACACGTGCATCTCCAGACCTTAGGATAATATGTAGGGGCTTCCATCTTCTTGGGAGGATAGTATGGAGGCGCATCCATCTTCTTGGAAGCAGACGGTGGTTTACGTATTGTAATTGGTCCGCAAGGGGTGCACTTCCCACACTGGGCAGTGCAGTCTGGTGGTGCCGAATCCTCAAGAATTCTCTTAGCTTCACTCCTTGATGACACCAAACTTTCTCCAACTTCACTATCTACTTTATCAGATTATGATAAGGTTAAACACAATTATAAAGGTTAATCATTTTATAACCAAAATGTCACGTTAATTAATAAGAAAGACTATATGTGTGAAACAACTTCATACCTTTGGTATAAGCAGCACTATTGTTGAAGATCAGTGCACAGAATAAGAACAAGAAGAAGACATTGCGAGAAAGATGACTTTGCTTCAATATGGTAGCCATGTTTCCTTTTCTCTCTGTGAACAAGATATAGTTCCTCCAAATAAAGGTTGTGTTGTATTCACTCTCACAGGATGAATTTATATAAACTAAATATCAACATAAAACTCTTGTAAATAGAATGAAATCAGTCTAAAAGGAATGAAATCAGTATAAAATGTCTACATTTTATGAATATTAGTTGTAACTACAAGAAATATTAGTTTTTTGACAAAAAATTAGTGATAAATATAAATTTTATAAAGGTATTAATGACATTTTATGAATATTAATTGTAATTCTATCATACTTACAAACTTTTTTACTCAGTTAATAATTACATCTATAAAACATTACTAAACATTTTAATGACATTCTTTTAATAGAAAATGTTTTTTTAATAGATGAATATTATAAAAGTATTACTAAAATTTGTTACTAATTTTCTAATGAAGATAACATTCTAAATTCTAAACACTGTACTACATATTTTTTAGAATTACATGTATTACAATTAAGTTCTACCCTCACAGATAAAATTATCACTAATAATTTTACCTAACACGGACAAATATAAAATAGTACATGTATAAAAAGCAATTATGACAATAATAAAATATCATAAATATTTTTGAAAGATAGTAATAAATTAGTTTTCATTATTATTAGTTTATTATAATTGATTAAATTTTAATGTCAAAATTTATATAATAATTAACTATTAATATTTTATAATTATTATAAAAAATTATGATAGTTCGTAATAAATATCATGTCATATTTAGAGTTTCAAAATACATATTAATTAAAATAAATAAATATAAAACATAAATATAAAATATTTATTATATTTGAACATACAAAATCTAAAATATATAATATGAACTTCAAATATATATATATATATATATATATATATATATATATAAATAAATTTCTATTTAATTTAAATTAAACAAATATTTCAAAAATAACAATAAATGATTGGATGATCTATATCATATTTAAGAATTTTGATCTTGAAAAATAAATAAAATAAATCACTAATATGACAAAAATTTAATAATATTTTAAAAATATAAAGATATAAAATTATTAATAAAAAAATATAACTTACTTTATTTGATGGAAGATTTGAAGTGTTAAACATACTTTTCTCATTGTACAAAAGTAATCTTTTTAGACATCTATTTTTACTTTTTTTTTTAAGCCAAACACTCCAAATGATCATTATCAGTGTATATTTGTACTTCAACTTAAAATTTCTCATTTCTTTTATTTAGATATAATATGGAGATCATAGTCATTTGAGTCAAATTGATTGTGATGTCTAGGCTAACAAAACAATTATAATATTTTTTAACAATAAAGAATAAATTAATAAAAACACTTTAGAGATGTTTTAATCCATGCTCTAATTCTATTAGAAAACATAGGTTCGCCTTTCAGCAATTATAACTTAAAACAACACAACCCCATACAATGGAACACACTACAATCAATTTTAAAATACAAAAATCAACTACATAAGGAAGTGAACTATATTATAACACAAAAAGTCACTATAAGAAAAAGTTAAATTACCGACAAAATTTTATCGACGAAATTTTATTTGTCGGTAAAGTATCATTATCGATGAATTTATCGACGGATATTATCCGTCATTAAATTTATCGACGAATTTACCTTAAATTCATTGATAATTACTGATGGATTTAAAAATTCATCGGTAATTACAAACAGAATCGAAAATCTATCGATAAATTGATATATAATCAATTTACTGACAGATTTTAGATGTTTTCGAAAAATTTGTCTAGTTGATAATTTTTATTTCTTTTAATGAGTGTGATTTTGTTATTTCATATATGTAATTATTTGTTTCAAATCCAATGAGGATAATTATCTATATTCACTATATCTTTCTACAGTGTTATATTTTTCAATGGTATCATAAAGTTTATGTTATGTGCCGAAAGTAGTACACATGCAGAAAATTATTGTTATTATAACTATTACCTTTTCTGAAATATACAAATATTTGAAATGTGACATATAATATTATTTAAAATAAAATTTTATCTTTATTAAAATTTTATTTTATTTTATATAATATTTTGATATTTTTAATAAATTGAAAATATAAATTTTAATTCAAATGAAAATTTTATAATTTATTATAATTTTTTCTTTCAATTTTAATTTTAATATGAAAATACAATTACAAAATAAAATTATAATTTATTTTTCCCAATTTAAATTTATTATAAAAATATAAAATAAAATAATTTATTATTATTTTTATTATAATTAATTTGAAAATATTTATAAAATATTTAAAATTCTACAACTTCTGGTAACAACTATGTAAATTTGATGGGACATGCGGATTTAGCGGTTATAAATTTTGTTATTTAAAACAAGCATGTCTCTTTTATATAGGTTGCTATCTATTCGAACTCAATACTATGTGGTAGTTTAAGAAGTGTTTTCTGAAATACTTAAAAAGATTTGCATGACATTGTCATTTTATTTTCTTATAAAATATAAAATATGTGTTGATAGTTTCACACTGCATACAATAAAATATAGTTATTTAATATTTAAATAAATTATTATTTTATTATTATATAATAATTTATTAAATAAAACTAGCATCAGTAGATGTAATTTATAAATAATGATATCAAAATATAATTTGTTAAAACACAGTACAAATAATATGTTCCCAGATTCTGTGACACACTACGTTTAGAAAGTTGGAAACTGTTGCTTGACTATTACTTTTTATTATCATTTAGTGATACACATTAGAACGACACTACTGTACACCATGCAAACAATTCCTCATTGAACTAAAAAACAATTCATAAAACAGAAAGAAAAAAAAAAACAACTGATGGAAGTAACAAAATAACTATAGTTTTAAATATGTGGAGGGTAAAGCTTGCCGCCACAAGTGCACATCCAGATTTGAGGATAGTATGGAGGGGCATCGATCTTCTTGGTAGCAGGCGGTGGTTTAGGTACTGCAATTGGTTTGCAAGGGGTGCAATTCCCACACTTGGAAGTGCAGTTTGGTGGTGTTGAACCTTGAAGAATTCTCCTAGCTCCACTCCTTGATGACACCAAACTTTCTCCAACTTCACAATCTACTTTATCATATTATGATGAGGTTAAATACAATTATAAAGATTAATCATTTTATAGCCAAAATGTCACTTTAATTAATAAGAAAGACTATATGTGTGAAAGAAGTTCATACCCTTGGTATAAGCAGCACTACTGCTGAAGATCAGTGCACAAAACAAGAACAAGAAGAAGACATTGCCACAAAGATGACTTTGCTTCAACATGGTAGCCATGTTTCCCTTTCTCTCTCTGAACAAGAAATAGTTCCTCTTCCAAATAATTCAAAGGTTGTGTTGTATTCACTCTCAGACCATGAATTTATATAAACTAAATCTCAACCTAAAACTCTTACAAATAGAAAAAAAACCATTCTAGAAGAATATGGCTAGGTCAATAAATGTTATAAGTAGGGTTTAATAACATTTTATAAATATTAATTATATCTTACTTACTAACATTTTTACTAGTTAATAATTACATCTATAAAACATCACTAAAATTTTTTAATAACATTCTTTAAATAGGAAATGTTTTTAATAAAAAATAATAATACTATAAAAGTATTACTAAATTTTGTTTGTAATTTTTTATTGAAGATAACCTTATAAACACTGTACTACATATTTTTAAGTAACATTTTTTTTATAGGAAAACATTATAAAAAAATGGAACCAATTATAGATGTTTTGCATCAATAATTTTTTTTTCCCAATTTTATTAGTAATCTAGATTAAAGTCCGAAACCAAAATTGTGAGTTATCATTTTTGAAAAAAAATTTAACTTAGTTACAGAATAGCTAAATGAAATATCTTCAAAATACTTTTTTTTATAATTTATTTTAAACAAGTTACAAAGCAGGAACTTTGGTATTTTTATCTGATATAACAATCATCAAGTTTCTACTATGTTAAGAATCACATTTTCATACCCTTCCACTCTTCTCCAGTAGCACTAAGACACTGTTTTTCTCTATTATCTTATTGACTTGTGCACTTCTTTCTACTTTTCATTAATTTATTTTTTTACTGATTGAAAAAAGAATAAATCAACAATTTACCATTATATCAAAATTATAGTTAATATTTCTTATTTAGGAGAGAGCAAGAGAGCCTAATAGTAGTGATGAGTCAGGATGAAGTGCACTAATCATAATTATACTAATTGATGGTATGGTGCACTTAATATTTGTTAAAAATAACATTTTATTTTGTTTTTAAAATAAATAACTTATAACATTTAATAAAGTTGGAAAAATATTTATTAGATGATGCAAAACAATTATAATTAGTACCATTTTTACAATATTTTTTTCTATAAGGAATATTAGTAAAACAATTACTACGTTTTTAGAAGATTATCATCATTAAAAAATTACTAACAATTTTTAGTAATTTTTTTATTAAAAAAATTAGTAATATTTTCTATTAAAAGACAGTTATTAAAATTTTTTAGTAAGATTTATAGATGTAATTATTAAATACTAGGTAAATAAGTTACCATAAATTATTAACAAGATAAGGTATAATTAATATTGATAAAATGTTATTAAATTATATTAATAAAAATTGTTGATTTAGTAATATTCCTTTAATCTTATTTATGTTTATGTGTTTTATATAATTTATTTTTATTTTTAAGAATTTTACTCACTACAGAAAATATTAATTTTAATCAGGATTTTTTAAGGTGCAAAACATCCCGTAAAATACAACACACTTAGTGGGCTCTTTCAGATTCCTTGTAAATTCTAACGTTTTTTTAATAAATTACGGTAAAGTTTTATTACTTTAATTTTTTTAATTATTAATTAAGAAATATATATATATATATATATATATATATATATATATATATATATATATTTTAACTTCGTAACTCCATGGATTTTTTCAGAAACTTAATCACATCATTCCAATCATACAACTCCAACTCCCAACTCTATAACTCATACGATTCTTATCTTCAACTTCAACTCGCAATGTTTTCTTCTTCATTCTTTGCACCTTCAACGGTGATGCTGCTTCTACCAAGTTTACTGAGTACTTTCACACAATTTTTCTTATTATTAAACTAACATTTTGACTGTAAGATCTTCATGTATGATAATTATTAGTAAAATAATATGTACATTTAATATTTGTAAAATGTTATTAAATCGTTAATAACATTTTTTGACTTAATAATAAGATTTGCTTATTATAAATGATAAAGTCTTAACTCTATTTATACTATAAAAAAATTATTATAGATTTTTAATTAATTTGAAAAAATTTTAAAGATAATTATAAACTCTTTTTACTTACTTTATTAATATATAGAGATATTTTAATAAAAATAACTAGATATAATTTAAATACGGTCATATTTTCACATTTAAAAGTAGATTTTAGAAGATATAGGTTTAAATCTTTTTATCCAAATTTAGAAATACTCTAAATTTAATAAAAATTTGTGGCTTTCAACAAAGTTGCTATCATGTAGAATCATAAAGAAAAATACGGTAGCTTTATATATATATATA
>Ga0209700_109392_pt1 | contig 11407 bp, 7 predicted proteins | sample SiratroredBW_FD_187528 | JGI IMG/M metagenome (GOLD analysis project Ga0209700, IMG submission 187528) | Root nodule microbial communities of legume samples collected from California, USA - Siratro red BW (SPAdes) (version 2) | ecosystem: Host-associated > Plants > Roots > Nodule | place: USA...
ACAGCTATACAATAATTATATTTAACATGAACAATGCGAAATGTCTTGATAATAGAAGTTTGTAAAAACAAGGATAAATTGGCATTTGAGTAACAAGAAATCACTTTTTTTAAACTGAGTATAAGCGTAAATACTCAGTGGGATTGTTATTGAAAATCCACTTCTTTTGTTTGAAGGACTATTTAGCTTAATCTACAAATTAATAATGTTTCTCATTGTAAGAACACTCTTTATTCTTGGTTAAAAACTATACGAAGTTGATTCTACCCACAAGTCACATTTAGAATTTGTTTTCTTGATTTCTTGATATTTTTTTTTTTTCTGAATTGGCATGATTTAAATCAAATTCTTCTTTATTTTCTTTACCTGTTTTCAGAAGTAAGATTTATATCGTTTATGTTATAAGGTTTTATTTTGTACCTCTATTTTTATACTCCTTTTTTCATTGTAATTCTTTTTATTAAACTATATCATTTAAAACAATTTATTTAAAATATAACAGATTGGTTTTTCAATTGTAATTCTTTCACAAAAGTATCTCTTTTACTAACAGAAATTGGATTTATAATTTAATTATTAACTACAATTCCTAGTGGTTTTCAAACGTAAAAACAACTAAAGAAAAAAAACCTTTTATTTTATAACCTCTAAATCTTATCATTCTTTTTTTCAGAAATTGAACTTTTTCAGAAATTTCCATAAATCATAGATCAGATACCATCCAATAACCCGTTTATTCACATGACCAAATTCATTTTACGCAAAATCCTTTTGAATTTAATCCACATGAGAGAACACATTATCATCACCCATAGGATGAAGAAAAGTTTGCACAAAATGAAATCAATTTAACAGAATATTCTAACAATGTGAATCCAACCATACATTTTCATGTATTGTAAGGTTATTTACTTTGATCATAATTATTTTGAAAATCATATTTTGGGTCATTTTTAATTAACTGTAAAAATCTTTATACGAAAGTTTAACTCAAACGAAATTCCATGATAGTTAGCAAGTAAGATGACAAGTCTCACCATTATCAACTGAGTAATTGGAGAAAAGCCCTGCAGGTGGAAGCACCCATTTTGGCTTGTGCGGAATTCTATGAAGCCATGGAACTCACTGCACTGAATCAACCATCAAAACCATTCCCTGCAGGAAAGCCTTGAACTTGCTGAGTTTGGTACATTATCTGAGGTGAAGACCCGAAAGAGTAACCATTGTGCTGTTGTGGTGGCTGTGAAACAGAGTCCCCTGCTTCTTCTTTCACTGGCTTCCCTCCAAACTCTTTCAAAGGCTCAGAATCATTGGAAGAAATGAACTTGACCAACATGGTCTCCATTTCAGAACTTCTGGAGCGAGGGTAATGCTGCTGCTAATGATTATGGTCACTTCTGAAAGTTTAACCATTGACACAAACGATGTTGCATTTATTGTTTACTTTGATGCTGCTGTTGTTGTTCACTAGGCTTGTAAACAAATGAGCTTGGGGCAGAACGGTACCTTATTAGTCCAGAATTTTGTTGGTATTATTGACCGATATTTGTATCCATCTCTCTGGTTCATCCTTGCCAACTCTTCGGAATACTTCACAGCTTGACAATACGCTATACTCATCTTATCTTCACAATTACCTGAAAATAACTAGGAAAATTCTCATTGTATACTTTCGGAATCAATAACCAAATCATAGTACGAAGCAATACTTTGATTTCCTAGTTTGTGGTTTTCTTCATTAGAAAATGAAAATCAGCCCAAAGAAAAAGAAAAGAAAGGAAGTTATCCTTATGATTCCTTTGTTTAACTAGCTATGTTTCTTTTATGGGAAATTTGGACATGGTTGTGCAATTACCTTGGTCACTGAGATGACCAAGAAAATTTAAGACCAAAATTCGAAAGGGAAATGGAAATTCTGTCCACAACAAAGTTTTTATGGCAGGAAATCTGACAAGGGTCAGAAAAAAAAAAGTATCATTCTTACAGAATAAGAAACATTATTTCTTGTTACAAACTTTCTTGAATTCTGTTCCTACCATAACAGGAGTAGCTTTTGGACCATAAATCTTGAAAAAAAAATAAAAGAAAAGAATTAGAAAATTGAAAGACAATAAAGGGCATACATGGAATCAACAAATTTGGCTTGTTAAAAGCTCAAAACCTTGGTTAAAACTCATCACAAACTTTCCTATTCTATTGCAGAAAAATGCAACAATTGAGCCCATCAAGAAGCCATCAAAGGGTAAACATTTGATGATTATCATATTTAGCTGAAGACCATAATTCACACACGTGTATCTTTTGGTTTGATTATATTATCTTAAAAATACTACGCTGCATTTTGTATCTCAAAAGATCTTATCCGAACTCAATCTTGACCTCTCAGATCTTAGTTGTATTCTTAATCATTATCCTCAGAAAAATAAAATTTCAGCTAAACACGAGCAGAGTGATACTGTGGTAGAAAAGCGCGTAAACAAAAAAAAGTAACTAACTTTGCAAATGAACTCAAAGTAGAAAAATGTTGAACCTTTCTTGACCAGCGGGGTACTAAATCTGTACCTTGACAAGCTTGTGTTCCATGAGTCAGAATTGGTTCTTCACAAACCGATTCAAAAGCTGGGACTTTGCAACCCCTAAGCCCCCAACTATTACATGTAGTCTATACCCTCATCAGCATCACAATGAATTTAGACTTCACATCTCAGAATCCATATATAAATTTTTTACCAATAATCCCGACAAGAGCATGAGCCTTCACTGAAATGATGGAATCTGTTATTATCTCTAATAATAATCTCTCTCCCTGTAACTTTTGAAACAAGTTTTATAGCTTCATGACAATCACCACATACACGAAGGTTTTTAACAACACGAATCACATCTTTGGCACTGGTAGTGATCAGTGCAAATGCAACAGCTAACTTCTCACTATGACAGCCAAGGAAGTACTCCTTCTCCTCCTCTTCTACATCAAAAAGCACAAACTCAGTGGTCGGACTATAGCCTGCTTCTCTCAAGTCCTTAAATAAACTTTCAAGTTTTTCATATATCTTGTGTGTTAAAGGATGGGAAGTGTCCCCTACACGGAATTCATGAACAACCCCATCAACTTCAACCCAACTACACCCAGGTAATTTCTGCATCCCTTTCTGACTCAAACTTGACCTGATTTTTTCTGCTTCATCCCATCGACGGCTTGCTGAATATATATTCGATAAGAGAACATAATGTCCTGAATTCCACGGTTCTAACTCAATGAGCTGCATCAACACGTGTTCAGCCAATTGGGTATCCTTATGTAACCTGCATCCTCCCAACAATGCTCCCCAAACAATAGCATTCGCCTTCATCGGCATACTCTTGATCAAATCCCGTGCCTCAACCAACAAACCTGCACGAGCCAAAAGATCCACCATGCATCCATAATGCTCTATAGTAGGAGTCACATCAAAAACACCACTCATGTGATTAAAATAACGCCGACCGTCATCAACCAAACCAGCATGAGTACACCCACAAAGCAAACCAACAAAAGTGTTCCCATCAGGCTGCATTCCAACCTTTCCCATTTGGCTAAACACCCCAAAGGCAGCCCCAACATGTCCACACATAGCCAGCCCAGAAATAACAGCATTGAACACCACACAATCCTTCCTCCTCATCCTCTTAAAAACCTCCACCGCCTGCGTCACACTTCCACATTTCGCATAAAAGTCAATCAATGCGGTACCCAACACAGGATTACACAAGAACTCATCGCCATCCACCAAACCCCGAGCCCAATTCCCCAACTCCAACGCCCCCAACCTCGCACATGCAGAAAGAAACCCCACCATGGCATAACAATCTGGCCTCACATTCTCCCTCTGCATCTCAAAAAACACCTCAAGCGCTTTCTGCGGCATCCCATTGGCAGCATACCCCTGAATCAAGGCACTCCAACACACAACATCCCTCTCCACCATCCCATCAAACACTCTCCGTGCTTCCTCCATGCTCCCGCACTTCGTGTACATATCAACCAACGAGGTTGCCACAAACACATTCCCACACAACCCACTCTCCCTCATATACCCATCAATCCACCGTCCACTAGCCAAGTCCCCCGTCCTCGAACACGCATACAAAACCCGAACCAACGTGAAACTATCCGGCCTCACACCCATCTCCAGCAACCCTCTAAACAACCCAACAGCCTCCTCACAATAACCAAACTCAACATACCCACAAATGATGGCAGTCCAAGACACAACATTCTTCTCAGGAATTTCATCAAACACCCGGCGCGCATGACTCAAAAACCCGTTTTTGGAGTAGAAACAAACGAGGCCGGTGTTAACAAACACATCCCTTTCGAACCCGGTTTTGATAACGAGAGGGTGAAGGGTGAGACCCAGGTGGGTGTTTTTGAGCCTGGCGCAGGCTTTGAGGACGAAGGGGAAGGTGAAGTTGTCAGGGGCAAAGGTGCTGCGCTGGCGCATAGAAGCGTAGAGCGAAACGGCGTCGTGGAAGGCGTCGTTGTAGACGAGGCCCCGTATGAGGGTGTTGTAGAGGAAGATGTTGGGGCCCGGGGTTTGGGCGAAAACGACGTTGGCGTATTGCGTGGCGCGGAGGTTGAGGGAAGAGCGCAAAAGGGTGTTGATGAGGAAGGTGTCGTGGTGGAGACCAAGTCGGAGAAGACGACAATGGCATTGCTTCACTTCCTGCAACGACCGAAGACCAGAAGCCAAACACTTCTTTAGCTCCAAGGCCACGTTCATGTTCATGTTCATTTTCACTTCTGCATGCGTTTACGTACTTTTTTATTTATCTGTTTTCATTTAGCCAGAACCCAAATAACTCAATCTTTTTTTCTTATTCTAATTTTTCAGTAAAATTATCTTTTAAATTTTAATTTTTATTCTCCAAATTCATTTGAAAAATAGTATTTTTTTTTTCTGCTATCACTTCCTTACTCTTCTTCTATGACAGTTCACTATGTTGAACAGATTGTGAATATTTTGTCAGCACTATTTACAGTTTAGACCTTTTTTCATTCAACCAACATGAAATGGTGAATATTTTGCTTGGCCAGAAACCAGTAAAATAGTTTTAGTTTAGGAACCACTTTCAGAAAGAAGACAATTCTTAAATGATGAAAATGGTGACTTGATCTTATATATCTATTTAGTGGCACTTCACAAAGGAAAAATAAAACAATGATATAATTGTAAAGAGATAAAATGCTGAAGTTTCATGTGTATTGAAATTAATTAGTGATGAATTGGAAGCTCACATTGTTTCATTTCTTGGAACAAAAATGAAACTACAATTTTCAGTTTCTTGCCCCAGTGAGCCAGAAAAGCAATGTGAATGTGATCCAGTATGAGAAAAATGTATTGAACTTTTTATTATGATCTTCAACAATGAAAGTTCTCATTTCTTTCCCTTGAGATTGATCACTGCAAGCTCTTGTTCAACGTACTCTCCTGCACACATTGGTGGATATTTGCTTGCAAGTGGCAACTGTGCAAAATGTCCCAATGGCTTGAGAACTGCATCTGATGCTATGTGAGCAAACAACTACATGCACACACAAATGTTATCAGCCAAGTCAATTTTATAAAGCTCTTTCTTTCAAGTTTGAAAAATCATACTCACAGTTGAGGAGACTCTCCATAAGCTACGATTCTGCTCTTGTGCTAAATTAATTGCATCAAGTGTTCTCTTTGTGGCAACAACCTCATGCATGCCAGCTATGCAATCCCCTCCAGTTAACCACTCTATCTGTATTTTAAAACAAAAAGAAAACACATAAAAGAACATATATAATGCAGAGTCAATCATACTTATCATAGAGGACTGTCAAATATTGATCTCAAAGGAAAGCGAAATCATGAGACATCTAACATTGCTGAACTAAACAATTTAAGAAAGGAAAAGACACTTTGAAAATTTGTAAGGTTATTTCATCAAAAAGGCAGGATATATTAGAGGACAAGAAATCAAGTGCCTGTTTCAACCTGCAAATTTTAATAAACTTTGACTTCCTTCTCATGAAATATCAGCAAATTTGAGTGATTTTGAATTACCTGTTTTCCTGTTTGAATAAGAAGACATCCTATTGGAACCTTCACTTCAACTTTTTGTCCATTTCTTAACCAGATGTTTAAACCAGGAAATCTACTTCTACCATGAATAGTTAGGAAGTTAAGGTCATAGTGATATCCTGCAAAAACAGTCCCCTCCTGACCATATTTTTGTAGGTCACTCCCGGTTGGAGCCAACAGGTGTGGACCCTAGTACATGGTAAAGAGAGAAAATACATTATACAATCACTATCTTTCAATTGTACTTGTAATTACTTGAACTAAGAAAGTAAGAATATGGTTCAGCTTATCATTCAATTATACTTGTTCATAATACTAAATGGTTACAGGCCAATAAAATGTATTAGCAAATATTGACATCTTTAAAAGCATAAGGTATGTCCCATTTGGTGGCAATATCATAGAAAAAAGTAAGTTTCAAAGATGCTTTATTTGTTACTAAAAGTAGCAGAAGTGGCAGTCCAGAGCATAAAGCACCAGTCTAGGTAAGGCTAGAGTTCTATTAAACTGGAAAAGTAAGGCACTGATACTTTTGAACCAGCTAAGGGTGAGAAATTTTATTACGGAACTTGTGCTTTCCTTTTTTGACAAAAGAGATTCGTGCAATACATCTATTGCACATGTAGGCCATCCTGTTCCTTAATAAAATGCATGTCTTGTTGGATACAAATATAATTTTAAACAAGAACTATCAAAAAATTATAGTAAGTACATCAAATAAAAAAGGTTGCAAATGTGACAAAAAAATTGCAACAGAAGCGGGGAACCATTGCTTTCATGTTGAAAAATGGACAATACTAATAGAAGATGCTTATGATGAAGCACTGTGTCCAAAGGAAATGCCTGTTAGTAACATAATCAATGAGATGAAATTGTGAATTTGTGTCTCACATTATTTTTGTGCTAAAATCTATCTTGAAAATTTTACTTGTCTCGAGATATAAGTTCTTTAATCAACTTATTTCCAGTTATACTTTTCTTTTGCCTTATTATAGGTAACTAATCTCCAAGAAGCAATAGAGGTCCTCACCAGCTTCATAAGAGAAGTGAATGCATCCTTTGGAAGGCCAAATCCAATAGCTGCCATTTCAGCAACAACCTAAGGAACAAATATGCACATTTAGATCACCACATATAAGAAATAACATGAGAAAAAAAAAATGACTGACTTCAATAGCTGCTATCATTTTGTAGCCCCAGGAATCCATAGTTTCTTTCCATTCAGGAAAACCTTCTGGTATTACTGGTTCCGCATTCAGCTCCTGTATAGTTTAGATGAACATTAGGACTAGGAACAAGGTAATATCTATCCTTTCTCTTTAAAGACAAGAAATGAGAATCATAAGACCTGAAAACGAGTATTTGATGGTCGAGGACCGATCCTCCAAAAGTATCGCCATTTGAGATCGGGACCAACAGGAGTGTGAGGCTGGTTTTCTTTAGGCATTGCTTTCAGTTTTTCTTGCATTTCTTCATCAACCAAGCTTCTTGGAACTTCAACTCTCTCTGGTGTAACCCCAACCTGTTACACCCATTTGAAGCACCATTTATCATTAACATTTCTTAAGGATTCCTTTTGCCGTAAAAACTGCCAGGATCACATCACAAAAACTAAAATGAAATGATCCAAAATCCAACAGAACAGAAGGAAAGACCCAAACCAATGTTGGTCCTTTTTTTGTTTCCAAAAACGATGCTTGTAAAATCTCCACAATTTGCTCCAACAATAAAGGACCTCAAGCCAAAACAATCTAGAACAGCCCACACAAAGACATTCTACAACTAAATTCTAGGAGAAAACAATAATTCATATTTAAAAGAAAAAAAATTCACACACAGGTACATCTACAATCGATAAACATCAATTACCAGATAATATTTACAGAGTAAAAATAATGCAAACTTCCAAAAATCTTGCCAATTCCAGGAAGAAAAGGAACCAGACTTAACACAAATTACATATGTAAAAGAAAGGTGAAAACTTCAAACTTGACCAATTCCACAAATAAAAAAAAAGGAAAGAAAACTCACAATTAGTCACCGAAACCATATATTTTAGTAACTTGAATCTCTAGATTTATAAAATCTCCCCTCCATTCCCAACTGTTGAAAAGAGGTTCCATTCAGCTCATTGTGATAAAAAAGCAAAAAAAAAAAATGAAACAGAGAAGTTCGCAAAAGAAGGATAATTTTCAAAACGAAAGAATAACTTAAGAATTTTATAGAAGCAGAGACCAAAGCATTAGACACTTGTGATCTCAGCAATACGATAAAGGGGATTGGATTTGATTCTTCCAATGAAAACAAGAGTATTAGGCCATATTCTGATTCCAACACATTCATGATTCGTTGCTCACATCCATATAATATCAACAATTGATTTCTCAACACGAGATAGTTGATAAAAAAAACCATTAGGTAATATTCCAACATATTCATGATTTGTTATGCCGGTCCCCCTAATGTCAACAACTGATTAAGATTATTCGTTCTACCTTTACTCAATAGATTCAATCCAATGAAAAACTCACCCCACCACACCCCAGAAGGGGATATAAGATATTTGACAAGAAAACCATTGTGAAATATTCCAATAAATTCATTCTTTGTTATAACAGTTTATTCTCACATCAAATTAAAGTACCAACTCTCACCTTCAAGGACTGTTTAGTAGAATTGAGTAAAGCTTTAACCCAATCTTCTTGTATGATTAGATTAAAGTTCAAAGAGTTCAAAAGCAGTCTTGCTTTTTCAAAGCAACATTTTTTTCCTTCTTAATCTCAGTATTGGAATTCGCTATCGCGCATTGGAATTTACAGAAGCGCTTCGCAAACTTTAAACCAAACATGGCTAAGAAGATTTTCTCAATACGAGATTATTCATTTTACCTTTACTCAACAAGGTTTATTGTACTCTAATGAAAAATTGAGCACACCCCAGAAGGGGAAGAACGTCAAAGGCTCCAAATTAGATTGAAAGAAGGAAACTTTAGGAGAAAAAAAGCGACCCTTTACCTGGTAATGCAAGTGGGGTCTCTCATGGAGGAGTTTGAAGTGGTGGGGCTTGGAGAAGTAGCGTTCCATCATATCAATGAAGCGATCGTTGTCTTGGACGGTGCAGCGAGGGTCCTTCACGAGCAGCGCGCCGGTCTCCCTGAGCGTGCGGCTGACCTCGGCACAGAGGTGTGGGTCCCACTCGCCGGAGAGACAGGGAGAGAGATCTATGACGGGGAGATCCATTGAAATGGCGGGAGAGTGAAGAGATTTGGACTGCGAATAGTGAATAGAGTAGCTGCGTATTTACATTCGTGTTGTTTGAGAGAGCGAGGGAGTGGGAGAAATTTTGAACAATTTTCAGGGAACAAGAATGATATGAAGGTCTTTTCCTACCAATAATTTGAGATACCAAAAGATGGATCCATCTTTGCGTGTGGAGTTAATTCACTCATTGTAAAGATGAATTATTGTCTACTTAGCTTTTTTTTTTTAACTATTTTGTCTTTTATAAAAATTAGTTTTGACATTTTTTTTATTGTAAAAATTGATGGTGGTATATTGTAATATTTGAACTATCTTCAATAAACTACTTTCATGATGAATTAGTGCTTCTGGTTTTATATTAAACTGATTTATAGGTTTTGGATAATCGAGTTAACAATTATGAAAAATCTAAATTCTACAAAATTTTGTTTATATTTTATTGGTAACAAAATAAATCTAGTCATTTTTCATATCAATTAATTGTTATTTTGTAGTCTATTATGAGTGAAATTATAAATCATTTTAATTTTTATATCAATATGAGTAAATGGTGTCACATTTTTTAGTTGAGTTCATATGCTAATCACAAGTTATTTGACACACATTCATTGGATTGTTTTCACTGAATAGAAAAAGATTGTTAACAATGATACACTTTAGTATTTGATGAAGATAAGTCAAGTGTAAGGAAAGTTTGAAGAATTAATTATCTACAATTAGTATATGTATATTGATAATTCATGTATATCAAATTAATGGAATGAGTTCTAAAAAAGATTTTTAAAATATTAAACTAGAACTTATTTGATTAATGTTTTCAAGTAAAAATGGTTTACTATCTTTATAAGAGATTATTCTTCAAAAATGATAATTTTATTAGCAAAATAAATCGATTTAAATTGGTTTTGAATAGATTGTTTTCATTAAAGTTTAAATGATTTTTATAATTGTTTTCTAAAACAATTTAGAAAAGTACATAGAATGTGTTTTTGAGTGATATACACAATAAAAAAATATTTTTAAATAAACAATAATGAGAATCTAAGAGTGATCTTAATAAGTTTTTGACTAAAAGAAAGCAAAACTTTGATTCTTTGAGTCAATTTTTGATTTAGAACTGCATGCAATTATATTCATTTGTTTTTGAATTAAAGAAGCTTTTTGTGACTTGTTCTTGAGTCTTTTTGTCTCATAACTTGTTGCAGAGGTGTTTGTTTTCAAATTACATTGATTGTGTTGGTTTTTTATCAACATTTGTATATGGTTTACATATGTAGAAGTGTAGCAAGGTGTTCTATAGGATAGTGTTTAATATACAGGATGCAAGATGTAATGAGGTAAGTCATCCGCATTCTTACATTTTTTCTGTTGCTCACAATCATTATATCACTTGACACTTGTTTATTTTTTGTAACAGAATTATTCTTCTCCCTTACCATTTCTTGAATTGTCCTTGTGACACAATATAGGTTATTGAATCTATGAGTATATATGTGTGATGTTTAGTGAAATTCTTTACTCTTGAAAAAAAGTGAACAAATATCAAATTTTGTGTTCTTGCTCTTTGTCCTTTAATCTTTAGTCGCATCACAATTACTATAATTTTTCTATATACAATTAATCAATCAACTGATTTTTTTTTTAAATAATTGATTGTTCTATATTGTATTATAATGTATAATTCACTTATCAAAGGTGTGATCTTATTGACATATACTAGTATTATGTGAAAAAATATCACTTCTTAATATTTCTTTATAGTTATATAATTACAATAAATTCAATATCTTGATTGCAAAAAGTATCACTTCTTAATATTTCTTAATAGTTATATAATTACAATAAATTCAATATCTTCATTGTAAAAAGTATCATTTCTTAATATTTCTTAATAGTTATATAATTACAATAAATTCAATATCGTGTTTCAATCAATTATTTCTCTTCATTTTATTTTCCTGGAAAATTTACTATTTTGACAAATGAATTGATTTGTATATCTGATCTGGTTTTCTAATTGAAAAATACCAATCAATATTTGAATTGAATTGATTT
>Ga0209700_109395_pt1 | contig 11398 bp, 6 predicted proteins | sample SiratroredBW_FD_187528 | JGI IMG/M metagenome (GOLD analysis project Ga0209700, IMG submission 187528) | Root nodule microbial communities of legume samples collected from California, USA - Siratro red BW (SPAdes) (version 2) | ecosystem: Host-associated > Plants > Roots > Nodule | place: USA...
AAAAAAAAAAAAAAAAAACATAAAATGATGGAGTTATGTTTAATAACAGATGTATGGAAAATTTTTTGTAAAAATAAAATTATAAAGTTTGTTTTTTTCTGCATCCAACCACGGGTTACATGCGTGTCTGGTAAGATTAAAAATCCATTGATTTTTTTTTTTTTAACCCTCTCAGTTTTCACCCAGAATATGGCATTTCTTCTCAGTAAAAACAACTATGATTCACTCTAAATTTCAAATGTTGTACTGTCACTTTTGCATATTATTCATATAATTCTTCAATCACACGTGTCGACAATTCCAACCAACGGTGGTTTGCATTATGTTATGTTTATTATTCTTAAAAAAGTATCAGGTCCTCTTCACCTAGTGCTCAATACTTTACTCATTACTGTTTCCATTCTTTACATTTCAAGCAAATATTTTGGTGAAAGGTTACCGACAAAAGATAAAATGTCAATTTTTGGTGCATCATCATTATATGTATATTAAAAGAATATTTTAATTTCCACTTTTCAGCATAAACCTATTTAAGTCTTGTTCCATAGTCTGGTTTGCAAAAAAATGAAAATTGTCTGCACTTACCAATCATGCTAAACATAGTTCTTCCAAAGCCTAAAATGATAGATAGATGGAAAGTTTTATGGTGAATCTTTCTATATTTAATGTTCATGATACAGGTTTATTGATATTTAATATTGGTAACATTACTTTTTTACTCACATCTCATATAAACCTCACTTTTTCTGGAGGGGGATAAGGCTACCACTTCATTTGTGTATACTTGGAAAGTTTATGCATGTAACTTTTATAGCATAAATAATTGATTATTATTGAATAAGACAACCTAAACAACTTTTTGATTTTTCAGGGAACACGTAAGTTGGAGTACTGAAATGGATTATAACGGGTGATTTGAAACGTTTATCTTTAACAACAAAAATAGAAAAAGGGTTTAACAAACCAAAGTACTCCCAGGTAATGAGTTGAATTGACACTTAAAAAAGAAAAAGAAGTTCCACAGAGTTAAGGAAACAAAAATAATCAACATCAGGGAACAGATAAATCAAAAAGGGTGAGTCATCTTAGGTGCTTTACCTGGCTCATACATGTTTTCATGTGGTTAAATTTGGCAATCAGTGATTTTGTTTCCATATGTTTCACCTTAAATTTTCAGTTCATGAGTTAGAAATGAACTAGAAAATGGAAAGAAATCACAACTGAAAAAACTAAACATGTTATGATAGAGGGCACAAAACAATACACAAAACTACTTGATTTAATGATTTTTGGCTCCACCCATGCTATACTGCCAAACTACTACATTTCAAAGTACTCATTTTGATCCCATCAATTTCCTTCTTGGTTTACCTCTCTCTGCAAAAGCATAATTTCAAAAATTGATCCAACAGATTATTTCTTTCCTCCAATCAGTCAAAATATTCCATCTTTATTCATGAACTATCATGTCTGACTTGAAAACTACCAACACATCGCACCCATTGTCTGAATGAATCAATTATTTGGACCTACTTTTGCTCTCCCAGTTTGAATGAATCATATATAAATAAGAAATTCAATATGAATACTGCCTAGAAAAACCAAAATTGCCAATGAATTTTATTTTTTTTTTGCGAAAAGGCAAATGGAAAATGAAATGCAAGACAGCAGTGGCCCATGCAGGTCCCAAACCTGCTACTACCTTCTTGTTACTGGCACGGTGATGAATCCAGCTGAGCTAATAGGCGATGACACGTAATTGCTCATAAAATAGACCTTTGGGAAAGAGATATTAATGCTGTATATACACAATTTTTTACACAAAATTATGAGTATGTTAATTTAAAATATTAAAATTGGCAGAGTGGAAATAGAAATAGGCACATAAAGGACCACATATTTATGAGCGCAAAGGATAGAGGATAGACTATAGAGTAACAGAGGAAAAGAAGTGAGAAGCATGAAGGGTTATGAGCCCCGTTCAAGCTCTTCATGTGCAGCTTGCAAGTTACTGAAGAGAAGATGCGTACCCAATTGTATTTTTGCTCCTTACTTTAGGTCTGATGAGTGTAAGAAGTTTGCAAAAGTGCACAAGGTATTTGGAGCGAGCAATGTGAGCAAGATCTTGATCGAAGTGTCAGAAGAGCAGAGGGAGGACACGGTGAATTCTCTGGCATATGAGGCTGAGGCAAGGCTGAGAGACCCCGTTTATGGATGCATTGGTGCCATAGCTCTCTTGCAGAGGAAGATGATGGAGCTTCAACATGATCTGGCCATTGCTAAGGATCGTCTTGCACGTTGTCACGCTGCTGCTACTGTTCTTCCTTCTCCTGATATCTTGCATGCCCATGTTAGCCTCCCTCCATTCCCTGACTTTTGCACTTCCTCCAATGATTTCAATGATATCTTCTGCCACAGTTCGTCCTCTCAATTATTGAGCCGCCATGAAACGGTGGATGATTTCAATCAAATCCCATATATATTTTAATGTTATGTGTATGCATGTTATGGTCCCCTTTTGAATGTAATTGTTGTTATCAGTCTTTCTATTCGAATCAATCATGAGCAGCTACGATCTGTTGTATTGTATGTGCTAATGAATAAGAACTCCAGGAGAATGAATAGGGCTGAATTGAAAACTCTCAACAGAAATGTATTATTGCTTTGTGTTGTTGATTGCTGAATTTTTTTCACGGTTACTGCGCTGCTATGGCAGCTAGCAACTGCTGGAAAATGATGGGTATCTTGGCCTTTTTAGGTTCACTTTTGTAACAGCATATATCAGTAATAGGATTTTCGTTGTTCCTGCTTTCTAACTTTGCAAAGGGACCATAAATTTTAGCTCCCAAATTCCTGTTCTGATCAATCTATTTTCTACCAATTCCGATTATTTCAGACAACTTTTGTTTGGTTTGGTTATAGTAAGACACGATTTTCCAGGCTTTGAGAGGCACAGAAATAAAATAAAATAAAATAAAAAGTCTATTGAAAGTGTGAACTCAGATCACCAGCTTCTAGGCTTGATGGATTGGTGATAGAGACCAGAGCAGCCAGAGCATTGATTGCCATTACCTACAGTAACGAGACACCATTCAGCAGAAAGAAAGCAACACTACCAATTGATTCTTGCTTATCTTTGAACAATTGCTGGCCAATACAGTGGGTCCAATTGTACTGTTTGAATGCAGCATGGAGCTCCCATTATGATTTTTTCCCCCAAGGTCACCAACCCCACAAGTGGCCCTCCAGTTTATCACAATGGGAATCCAAAGACTAACTCCAAGACCGAAAGTTTTCAGTTTCTTTGAGGGATGTACATTTCTGATAGTAACAGGATATGACTCAAAAGAAAATGCCTACCATTCAAACTACATGAATTATCTATTACACCCAATGAGTTGCGCCACATACTTCCAAACGCACCGCAAACCAAGTTTAATTCATATCACATCATTCAGGCCCAATGCACCTCGTGCTCGGTTAACAATATATCATCATTCTCGAGCACATCAACACATATCATGTTACTAACCTCAACTCTTGTGACTAACAGACACCGTAACATGTGCCCTTGTTGTTTTTCATGTGAATTCTCAAAAACTTGTTTCGTGTAAGTGTGTCACTGATGATGTCCGTGACAATTCGTTTATATTTAGTAGCTCTCACTCTCACAACATGACATAAAATTCACCAATGATAAAATGTCTTACCATTTACGCAAGAACAGTAGAAAAATATACGGATATATTGTACAGTAACAGTGGTTTCAAAAATCTACGAATTTGAAGCAAATCTATCACTGATCAAACTGTCTGGGAGGAAATTAATTTCAGTCAGATCCGAGTATGGCCTTCTCAAATATTAAAGATGCCTCAAACCACATCGTGCTTCTGCCACTGCTAAAAGCAAAGCACAAATCCATGAGAAAGAAATTGAAAAGAGAATTAATTTTAGATTTGAATCGTGATATAGAGCAATTCAATTCAACACACACATCTCTCTCTCTCTCTCTCTCTCTCTCTCTCTCTATATATATATATATATATATATATATATATATAAACTGGTGGTTGAAGTAAAAGCTTGGCATATAACAGTTTGTTCGTACATGATTATAAATGGTGAAGGACAAGGTACATGAGTCAATGGCAATCTGATGCATGATTAAGTTGAGGTCTGATATGACATAATATGATAATAAGGTCCAGTCCAAAGTGGGGAACACAGTAAAAAAATGATAAAAGAGAACGTTCAATGAAAAAGATCAAAACTCTGAAACAGTGAAACGAAGGAGACCAAATCCCAAAAAGAAAAAGAATAAAGGCAGAAAATCATGCAGGACCCTGATATCATGGATAGCACCATTATATACGGCTTGCTCAGCAAAAAAACACATCTAATGTACTGCGCCGTTATATTGTACAGGAGTCTGTAGTAAAAAATAGTGTTGACAAGACATTGCACAGTAAATAAAATGTTGCGTCAACCTACACTACCGTTCCAAACCTCAACATCATAGCACTTGCACAGTTATATGGTTCATTATTAAATTTTAATAAAAAATACCATATCAATAATAAAATTTAAAATATATACCTACAAATTTATAAATACTAAAACTTTACTCTTAGATTTTCACTGCTCAAACTCAATCATTATATCAATTTTATTTTTATTTATCTAATATTACTTATTCACTTGACTTAACCATGCACCCAAATTTATTTTGGATTTCATCATGTAGAGTCGCGTGCTCTGCTCATAAAAAATAGGAGCATGATCACCACTTCCCTTTTCTCTGCAACAACGAAACAGTACCATATTTGAATTAGATTGATTACATGTTCTGTTAAAATTGGTTGTTTTTAGAAACAATTGCTAATTTTGCAAAAACTGTCTTAGTGAGCTAGCAAAAATAAGCTGAATCGAATATGCTAATGGTATGTTTCAAATACAATAAAGAAAAGAATAGTTATGCAATCCAGAAATATATTATAGATTATATATACTTTTGAATTATATAATTTTAAATATATTTTTAGATTTAACATTTCAAAATATATAATTTATAATATATTTTTAGATTAAACAATCTGGAATATATTTTTGAATTTTGAATTATATAATTTAAAAATAAAAAATTGTATTATATATTTTAAAATATTTTCACTATATAAATTATAGGTTTGAGAAGAAACTGTGAAGTTGGTAAAAGAAATAGCCATATGATTAATGTGGAAAGTTCCATGAATTCTTAACTTCATGAATGTTCAAGAATAAAGCCCGAATGCGTCATCCACCCAGTGTACGCATTAGCTGGGTTTGGGCTCTGTGTGGTAGATGAAATACGCTAATGTTTCAACACACATTCGGATTTTACTTCTTGTACCCCTCATTTTTTACTGCACCCTCTATAATTGGGTGAAATGATCTAATTTTTTCTCATCCGCTTCTCTTTCACTGCATTTCATTACCTCTGCCACTGTCACTGCCGTCACTTCTGCACCGTTACCGTTGAAAAGAAAACAAAAAATGTTACAATTAGAAGAAGAAGAAGAGCGGAAAAAAAATCTCATTATATAAAACTCTTTCCATAACACATAATGTTTCAAAAAGTTTATTATAAAAAACTTATTTTAGAAAATTTATTCTAAAAAATGTTATATACACTTTTAAAAGTTTGTTCCAGAAATTATCTTTTATAAAACTTATTTTAGAATATATTTCATACATTTTAGAAATCTAGAAATCTTGATCCAAAAATTTTATTATATTCTGAGATGCACTTCATGAACTCTAAGAAGCGTGTTCCAAAAAAAAATCTCTGAAACGGATAATCCAAAAATCACTTTAGAAAATAATAAAATAGTAATTTTGTAAAATTATGGAGGTGCCGGTTAAAAAATGGGAGTGCAGGAAGTAAAAGCTCACACGTGTTCTTCACGTGAGTGATTGTCATTTTTTATAACACGATGAGAGCTCGCACAATTGTTGATAACTTTGATACACACAGTCTGTTTGGAAAATTTTATTTTAGAATCTTTAAGAAAGGTTAAAATTAATTAAGTTAGTCATATTTAAAAATAGCAAATTTAAATAACTTTTTAAAATTAATTTTAACTTAAACTTTTCCAAACATACTCATTATACATTTCAAAAGTAAATAAAAATGTATAGTTCTTTTTAACATAACTAGAAATAGGTATACACATACATGTTTAACTAAAAAATTATATTATGAATTAATTATGAGTTATCCTAAATAGTAGTAAAGCTAATTTAGTTTATGCAACCACAAAAATTTTCGGTGGAATTTTTCTTACAAATATTTTGTGAAATTGTTGTCAAACACGTGTCTCGTTATCTTTTCCTGTAAAACAGAATATTAAGTTGGAGTTCACATATCTAACAATAAAAGTTATTATAAAACTATGATATTAATTTAGCCCGGTTTACAAAGTAAGTAAAGTATAAGTAAAAATATTTCTATTAAAGGTTAAGCTGCAACAGTGTCAAAACAATCCATCTTATAGGTTCATTACATTAATTATTTATATTTAACTCTTTTTGTTATGATATTTCCCTTTAATTGTTTCAATAACAACATTTTGTTGAAAATATTCACCTCCCAATATGATTTATTAAAGGAAGAAGTATGAATTCGAATAATTTAATCTATTATATTCGACATTTTATGTTTATCTATTATGTGTAAAATTCAATAGTGTTTGTCGTTAGGAAAATTTTGATTCTTTTACGATCTAAATTTGAATATGTTTGGTTTTATTTCGTTAGCAAAAAGTTCATATAGAGACAATATTATTTTAAAAATAATTTTAAATATATTTTTCACAGAATTTTTCCTAGTGGAAGATGGAAATATAGCTTTTCAAGTTTAAAGAAAGTTTTACTGTAATAAAACGTCACACAATTCTCATTAAATTATTCAATGTGATAAAATTAAAGTGTACAGCGAAAATATCAACGCAATCTAATCTATGAAACAGAACAATATTTCTAGAAATATTTATGATCAACTAAAGAATTTTAGTGATTTCTATTAATCATAATTATTTCAGTTCTGAATTTTCACGAATCATAATTCAAAAAAATCTAATAAACCAAACACATTTTTATTTTCATACAGAAGAAACTGGGATTTTATAAGCATACAAACTGGTATGTACTGTACTCATTTAGTGAGAGAATGGTGAGTAAGAGCAAAATGTAATTTTCAACGTCATTTTCTGAGTAAAACTATAACGTGTTATTTTTTTTTAATAAACAGCAATAACAGTTCCAAGAAACAGATTTTGAGATTGCTAAAAAATGTGAGGCATAAATGATTAGAGGAATTTGGGATGGTGAGAAGAGGTGAAGCCTAATTGGTCATCTTTGTTAGATCACTCTCTAAAGAAAAGAAAAAGGTGAGAAGTGATATTATGAGTCAGGAAGAAGAGAAAGAAGCGTGCAGAAACAGAAAGTGGATATTGTGGGGCTTACCATATTTTTCGCATAATTTTTGTTTGAGTCACTGTGTTGGTCGGCTTAGTTGTTTTTCGAGTCATTGCCATATGTGCCACGAATAGCAACGTCCCTCCCAAATCAGTTGCATGCCCACTTTTTTATTTTCTCTGTCCTTGTCAAATTTTTTGGGATGGCCAAGTCGGCCTAAAATTCGTTGAATTTGGGCTTCGATTGGGCCCATTTGTGTGTTGGAAAGTTTTACTCACAGTCATATCCAACCTTGACATTCCAAAAACAAAATACCAGAAAAAAGAAAGAGTCCTTCAAGCCATTCCTTGTTGACCAAAAAGAAAGCAAGCAAAAAAACGATACCACTTGGTTTGTTCGTGTCCAACTCATTAGCGCGAAGCTTCGTGCCACCGTACATCAGAGTCACACCCGTCACGCTTTGATATTTGTTTCGTGTGTTTCCATCAACGCATTAACATTCGGAAAGTGATTCTGATTTATATTACGAGACATAAACACAGGCAATAAATTAACATGTGTGCAGCTCCTGCATGTGTTTGTTTCTTTTCTACAAAAGGCTGATAAAATCGCACAAGAGTACTCTTCTGGCCAATAGCCAAAGAGATACTCACATTCCTTTAGTCCGAGTATTCCCTGTATTTCCTATTTACAATCAAGTATTTTTTTTTTTATGACATTTTTCTTAAGATTAAAGGTTTATATCCTTAACTTTTGTCTTGTTTTATTGAATATTTTTTATTTTGATGATTATTTATTAGATTGCATTTTAGATTTTTGATAGATTATGTATTTATTTTATTTTGATTATAATAAAAGATTTCTATGTTTATACTAGACAAATATATTTTAATTTATTTATTAATATCATATTTTTTATTTATAATTAGTCTTCAACAATTAAAGAATACATCTGAATTTTATTTATCATTACATAATCCCTTAATAATAAAGGATAAGATTTCTCGTATCAAAATCGTATATAGTATTACAAAATATTTCGATATTTGATAATAAGACTTCTTTAAGGTAGGTATGAATCTTACTTATCACTACATAGACTCCATTAATATTAATCGATACGACATCTTCAAGATAAATCAGAATCTTATTTATCACTATACAACCTCTTTCTGTCTTGAGTGATAAGACTTATTTACGACAGTTCGAAATCATACTTGCTCAATCTCAAGTGATAAGACTTCTTCATGATAGATTAAAATCCTACGTATTAAAATACAACCTCTCAATTTAGAGTTATAAGATTTCTTCGAGATAGATCAAAATTGTACCTGTAATTACACATTTGCATATTCTCCTTAGTTTAGTCATAATTTGTGTATTTCTTCTTGTGGTTGTTACAACAAATTATATGTATTGCTTTATTTAAGTTTTGAAATTTCGAATGGTCATCATACAACACTTTTAATCGAAAATTGAGTTTATCGAAAATTAAGTTTATGTATTAAAACTCTTTCATCTCATATGGGGACTAGATTTTTTAGGACTTATCATTCTTATACTAAGCATTTTCGTGCGGTTCTTTTGGTATTGAAATAAGAATTCTCGTGACTTCCAATCCATTTCTACATGTGTAGCATACTTGTTAGTTTTCGGGTTTTGAATTTCTCAAGTACATATATGTCATTTTTTTGTGTTCAGATAACTTATTAGGTCACTCGGATCATATGTTAACCATTCTTTTCTCATATGTAAGAAACTTGTTAGTTCTTAAGATCAGAATCCCTAAAGTAATTATTAGTATTTTTCTTGTGTGTATGAAACTTGATAATCCTTAGTATCATAATTTTTATAACACTTGTTGACTCTTGTATTCATAGGTAAAGAACTTATTAATTATTAATTCATGTGATCAAAATCTCTAAAATATTTGTTAAAATTCTTTTAATATGTAAAAAACTTATTAGTTTATAATGCCATACTTTAAAAAAAAATCAGTAATCATTTTTATTGTATAAAAGAGATTTACTATTCACTAAAGGTCAGAATTCCTAAAACACTCTAACTATTTTCCTAATATATATATATATATATATATATATATATATATATATATATATATATATATATATAAGTCTTATAAATCTCTGAAATTATTAGATGTTTTTCCATAAAACTAAAACTTTTAAAAAGTCAACTTTTCAACTAAAATAAATAAACTTGACAAATATTTTTTTTATACTTTTAAGATTTTTTAATTTAAAATTTACAAAAAAAAGGACGCTTAGTCGTTTTATTTTGTTCATGTCTGTAGTTTGTTCAAGTAATAGTTCACGGTAAGACAATATATTTATAAAACATCATAAATATTTTTTATTAAATATATTCTTTTAGAAAAATTAATTTAAACTCAACATAAACTAACGAAAAAAATCAGAAATTGAGTTAGTTTGGTTTCTATTTTTGTTTTCATTCAATAATTTGACATTTTAAAATACACACTTATTTAATAAGACAATAAAATAAATTCAACAACAATTATATTACTATTACTATTATTTAATATTTTGTGTTGAGTTAGGTTAAATTATGAGTTCAACCTACAACATTCATCACCAACCTATAAGAGATTGAGCTAAGTTTAATGTTTGTCATGATAATAATGAAAACTCTTACTAAATTTATTTCGGTTGGATTGAGTCATTTAGAATATATTTATTAGACACTAGTTAATATTATCTTAAGTAATATATAATATGGTTAAATTCAAACAAAGGCTTGAAATAAATTTTTATTGGATTGGATAATTTGAATACTAAATTCAGTTTAATCCAATTAAACCAGATTAAGTTGAATTTTCTGTATAATTATGTAAACTTAACTTAATCAGATCCAATATCTCACCGGTTAAGTAACAAAGTTTATATGTTGAAGCAAAACTCAATCTAACTATAATTATTAAATAATAATAATAATAAAATTACTATTTAATCTTCTTTCATTTTTTTATTGATTAAATTTATCTTTTACATATTAACTTATTTAAATATTAAATAATATAGTATATTTTAAGAAATCACTTGAAAAAAAAATCAATCATAAATATTTTAAAACTATAAAATTTAACCAGAATCAAAATATGGGATAAATCAATCCACACAATTTAACTCAATTAAAAATATATTGAATTAGATTAAATTTAATAGAAAATGAAAAAAATAAACTTAAAACTTGATTAAGTTGAGTGAAGTTTTTCTCCAAACCCGATTCATTTAATATGTGAGTTTCACTTCGAGCAGATCATGATCGAACCATAATATTATTGTCTGGCTCCAACTTTCAAATTATTTATCTGATGTAAGGAAATTTTTATTTTTTATTTTTTTGCTTTCAATAAACCTACCCTTACTTTTCTCTTTCATTTATGCACATCCTGTCTTTTCCTGTTCTTTTTTACTTTTTTAAAACAATACACGTGCGTTTTGTAACACCAATAAAAAAAAATTATCTATAACATTTAATCTATCCAAAATAGTAGTTAAAACATAATGCATAATAAAGATATTTATATCGACCATTCACTAACATTGTATTTCAAAATATTTCCTTCTTCATAGGAAATTAAAACATAACTAATTACATTTACACATATATACATATAAAAAAATAAGATTTTTGTTTTTCAAAAAGCTTTTAAGGCTGCAACTGGCTTATTCAAGAGCACCTTCCACAGTACCATCTGCAATATTACCTACTCCCGTGTATAACACGATTATCGCAGTAGAAACAAACACACACCAGAAACAAGAAAGGGTAAGCTAGTAATTCAAAATATCTCAATTAATCTCAAATAATCACAAGTATACATCATTTAACACATAACAATCAATTGACAACATCTATCATTCAACTCAAGACATCATATAATATAGACAGACTCGAT
>Ga0209700_109396_pt1 | contig 11395 bp, 5 predicted proteins | sample SiratroredBW_FD_187528 | JGI IMG/M metagenome (GOLD analysis project Ga0209700, IMG submission 187528) | Root nodule microbial communities of legume samples collected from California, USA - Siratro red BW (SPAdes) (version 2) | ecosystem: Host-associated > Plants > Roots > Nodule | place: USA...
TATATATATATATATATATATATATATATATATATATATATATATATATATATATATACATACATACATTACATAAATATTTCTTTTTTCAAATGTTAGCTCGTCAATAAATTTATATAATTTTTTTTATCATTATGTTTGTTTATATTAAATTTTGTTAAGATTAAATAATAAGTGATTAAATTATTCATATTTTAGTGTATTTAGAAAAGTATATTATGTTAATTTTGATTAATAGTTATTTAATCATTTTAGGTTAATCTAAAATTGTTTGGTATATGTAATCTATGTTAAAAAGCTTTAAATACAACTACCATTTTTGGAAAAAATATATTTTTATGGAAAGATATAAATTGTGTAACTTTTTAATAAAAGTTATATATATATATATATATATATATATATATATATGTTTGTCTAAATGTTAAATCTTAAGTCCAATAGAATGGATACTTATTCTGAAAATTTTCTGCTATCTTTTAATGTTAATAATAGACAGAATATGTTATGATATTTGATAATTGAAATGGTTTGGAAAAAACAAGGAAGATGGAGAGAATCCAGAAATGCCCATTTGTTTCTGATAAATAAAAATATATTCTGAAAAAAAAAAAAGCAAAAACAATATTTTTATTTTTATATAGTATAAATGGTAAAGGAAGGTTAAGAGAGAGAGAAAGAGAGAGAGAGAGGAGTGATGAAAAAGCAGAGAATAAAAAGAGACCGGATGTTGACAAATTTCATGTCACTGTTCTTAGAAGGTCGTTTGTTTGTGAGAAGATTTCTTATCTGGGATCTCTCTCTTTAAAAATGTTTCTCTCTCTAAAAAAAGGTCCATTCTTTCTTCTCCTAATTTTGTGAGTGTTCTTTGAGAGAGAAAGAGAGAGAAGGAAGAGTGGCTGGCCCAGCAGATCGAAATCTCTTCCTTTTCTTCAACCTGATGACGATCTAAGCTCCTTCAATGGTGTTGCAACAACACCCTCTTTGTTATTTTGTCTTATAATTGTTATTGGTTTCAGTTCTAGTTACCCTTTTGGGCTTCAAATAGTGGGAGACTAAAAAGGCTCTGAATTTTCTCTCTCTTTCTCTCTCTCTCTTCTCTCCCTGATTGTGTTAGTGCCTTGAATGGTGGAATCTCTGGGATTCTTGAAAGGAGGTGTTTAGAGGATGTGGGTCTGAGGTAAATTTGCTTTTACTCTCACTGTTTTTTTTCTTTCTTTTATTAATTTATGTAATTATGTATCCGTATATTTATTTTTTTCGGTTGGTGAATTTTGGTTTTGTTGTTTTCTCTCCTGTCCTTTTTTGACTGTGATGAAAGTTGAAAATTCCTTGGATTCTGTTGTTTGGGGATTGTTGCTCCAATGAACTCCGGCGCACAGCTGTTTTCATTTTTAATTAGGCTTTGAATTTCGTTGATGGAATGTTCTGATACTTAATTTTAGGCTTTGAAATGCTTCTTCAGGTTGAAACCATCTGCTGTTGTGTTGGTTTAGATAATTGCTATGGTGGATCTGTTTAATTGAATTTTGTCATTCATTTGTCCTGTGTTTGGTCCCTCAATCTTTCTGCCTCTGAAGTCTGAATTGAAGTGAGGGACCAGTGTTCCCTAAAATTGTTGGTGACTTTATGATGTGCCTTGTTTGTAATTGCTCTGGAAAATTTTCGCCAACTATTTGCAGAGAGTTTGGAAATTTCCTAGGCCTGAGAATAATTGGTAAGTTTGATGTGTTTCATGCATCTGAAAGCATTGATAAAACTCGTGTTATAGAAGGTTGTCTACTTTACCAAGATTTAGGTTTATTGTTGTGCTTGTGCTGCTTTTATGTATATATTTCAGCTTTTGTTTGCCTTGTTAGGATAATCAATGAATTTGTGAACCTTTTCCACATTCCTACCAAATGTGGTTTTGCGGATTTGGTTAGTACTTCCATAGAGTGATTATTACTGGCAGGGTAATGGTTGTGTTCAACTGTACTAGTTGACCTATGGCATTCTTGGGCAAAGTTCTCAGCAACAAAATATTAGGATACACCAAGAGAATCTAACGGGTATTCAATATAATGAAGTGTTTCCGGATTGGGTTTAATGAGGCCAGTTTATATTGTTTGGATCGGTGCCTTAGATTGACTTCATATTTATTATTGCATCTTTAGCGAATTGTGGGAGGTTTGCTGTTCAACGGTTGTTGTTGTTGTCTGTTTGTTATTACAATAATAATGATCCCTATTATAAATCCTTTGATGTGTCAAAGTAAGTAAGCAGTAGAGAAACGGTAATGCGTTTAGGCATTCGGCGGTTTAAAGTGTTCTTTTCAAGGGTGTTGCATTTCTATCTGCTTCCCTAAGTATTGGTAATTTGTGAATTGTCAACTGGTTATGGTAATGTGTACTAGTAATTGTTATATTCCTTCTATAAATTGACTTCAAATTTTTTGTTGCATCTTTAACAAATGGTGGGTGGTTTTTTGGTCAACTATTGTTGTCCGGTTTGTTTGTGCTAACAATAGTAATGATCCCTATCATAAATTCTTTTATGTGTCAAAGCAAGCACTAGTGTAACGGTAATGCATTTACACAGTCGGTGGCATAAAATCCTCTATTCAAGGGTGTTTCATTTCCATATGCAACCGGAAGAATTTGTAATTTTTGAATTCTCAACTGGTTATGGTAATGTGAACCAGTAATTGTTATTTCCTACAATAATTTTTAATATATAACGCATTTTCTTGTATCCTAATGTTAAAAGTAGTAGGCTCTGATTCGTAGTGTATTCGGCAAACATTAGCTCAAGTATCATCATGCATTTAGTGGCTTTTAGCATCAGTAACTAAAACCTTTACATTGCTTGAAATAAAAAGAAATAGGTTATAATTGCAAATGGTTAAGATTTAAGATGCATGTCATAGGAACAAGTACAAGGGAAGGAATAAAGGGGTTTTATATGCAGGGGTTTACTTTGAAGAATCCAATTCTTTGTTTTGGCACCCTTATTTTTGGGGTCAAATGAACTGAAGTGCAGAAAATTCAATCAATCCAGTTCTTACCATGTTGATCTTTGTGTGTTGAGAGATTTACTAAACCATTCAAATGATATTCGTTTTTTTGTTAAAAATAGAAAGTTTCTAGATATTCAATTTGTGAGATTCTGTGCTATGATTCCATGTTATGCCATTTAGTTTGGATTTGTGTTATTCAGTTGTTTGACTGCTTTTTGTTGATTGGGTTTGTGGTAGTTGATACATTGCAGCATCTTAAATGTTGATTTGTGCTCAAATACTTATTTGCATGTCACTGATCAATTATCAGGAATGGGAACCAAAGTCCAGAATCTTCCAGGATATTACTCAATGAGAGATCTTAATGAGGAATCTAGCAGTTGTGGCTGGCCCCTATTCTATGGGGATAAATCGCTCTCTAATGGGCAGTACTATAATAGTTATTTGCCAAGTTCTGCAACAGATGCATGTTCTGGATATGATAAGGATGTTGTGAAGAGGATGATGCTTGAGCATGAGGCCATATTTAAAAATCAGGTAGGAAACTTCCAGTTCCGAACTTTGTCCTTATCCCTGCAGCATGAATAGTTTGTATGGTGTGGATTCGGCATTTATCGATTGAATCTTGTTAGTTCATTTTTTTTTTTGTATTTTTTTTTTCTTTATGCATCTTAAAATGTGTTATTTTTCAATAGTTGCAGCAGGAGCTGATAACTTAGTAACTTGTCATTACTATTATGTTGAAAGATTAAGTTCACTCAGTTTTAGAGTTCCTTTAACATGGTTCAAGTGATGGTTTTTTTAAGCTTAAGTTCTTGTTGTATTCCATGATTGTTGAACCTGTTGATATAATTAAACCATGTATTTTTGAGCAGGTCTATGAACTTCACCGATTGTACAGAATACAAAGGGATTTGATGAGTGAGGTTAAAAAGAAAGAATTAAACAGAAATCAGATACCGATTGAGGCATCATGTTCCACAGGTCAAATGGCATCTCAATTAACAAATGATGCAGGACAAAAATGGCATATTCCTTTGGGAAATTCTACTTGTGCTAAAACATCGGTGTCAGGAGTTGAGGGCATTCATTCTCCTTTGGATTCAATGAAAGGGATTGGCAAACAAACAAGTCCGTTTCCATCCCCAAATGGATGTAGTTCAAAAGATGTTGAGGTGCTTGAGTCCAGACCCTCGAAGGTAAGGAGAAAAATGTTTGACCTTCACCTTCCTGCTGATGAGTACATTGATACGGAGGAAAGTGAAAAGCTCAGTGATGAAAAGACTAGTGATCCATCATTCTTCCTTCCTGATCGAAACTGTAAAAATGGAAAGGAGGGTGATGTGGAACATTTTTTTGGCAATGGTGAGAAGACTGGCAATCAAGAAGACACTTCAAGATGTCAGCAATCTTTAAGGAGAAGGAATGGTTTGGCTGACTTAAACGAACCTCTTCAGGTGGAAGAAACGTACAATTCTCCATATGTTAACCTTCTGAACAGTAATCCCTGTCAAGGGGCAGCTGAATGTTCTGATCACTCTGCCGCTCCCAAACAAAAGTCAGAGTTTTTTGGTTTATCTAGGGAACAGTTGCTCAACTCACATCATGGAACTGACAGTTGGGCCCAAAATAATGGTTATTTTGAGAACAATAGGGGTGGAAAAGGGTGGTATCAGTCAGTGCCTGGGGCAGGTTAGAGACTGAATTACTGTAGACTATACACTTTGTTGCCTTTCTTCTTGTTTCATGTTTATAAACTATTTTTATTAGTAGTAAAATTGAATCTTTTTGCACCAAGTAAAATTAAAATCTGTTTCCTTTGTCTTTCTATATTTTTGGAGTACATTTGTGTTTTTTATCTGGTAACAATCCCTATTGATATTTACTTCTGATTATAATTATTCCATGACAATCATTTTGCAAACATTGACAGGGAAAGCTAATAGCAACACACAATCTGGTCCTCACGTCCTCAGACTGGAGAAATCACCCTTATCTTCCCAAACATTACAAGATGCACTTAGCAAATTTCATGAACCTGCATCTGATTATCTAAATGGTCGAAACAAGGCTGACATCTGGAGGGAAAAAACAGTTAGTGATTTGCATATCAGTGAAAGAAATCATGAATACCCCATCAACAAGCATCCTGAGTCTGTGATACCATTACTTAGACCTGGTCTTTTTGCAGCTGCTCCTTCCTCTGATTTATCTAAGTCTTGGTCTCATTCAGCTTCATCTTGGGAAATGGCCAATAGCAGCCTAAGCCAGAGGTTGATGTCAATTCAGACACCTCCATGTCATGCATCTGGTGCTTTGACTAGGAGTTCCCAGTCACAAAGCAATGGGATATTGGAAGAATGCTGGCCTCTAAATATGAATCCCAAGCCTAACACAGGTTCTCGTTGTGATGCACCTCTACAGAATGGATTTTGCCCTGGGTCTTCCTCTGGGTCCAAGGAACCATCCTTGAACATCTCTTCTATTAGCTACGACTATCTCAATCATAAAAATGATTGTAAGATAATTCCTGATCACTTTATCAACAATGTTTCATCCAAATCCTGTAAGGGTTCAGATTCAAATTGTAATAACATGAAGTCTGGAAAAGATATTGACTTGAATGTTCTGCTTCCGAATGGTTCATCCAACAACTTAGTTCCCCAGTCAGGCATTGGGATAATGGATGGAGAACAGAAGAATGAGGAGTGTCATGTTGTGTTACCCTGGCTTAGAGGAAAAACAACTTGTAAGAATGGAGTACAAAACTCTGCAGGTGAGTCAGGTTTATTCCGTACTGCCTCATTGTCCAACAACGATGAAACTGGAAAGGAGCCTATTATGCACAATATAACTTCAGTTTTGTGTTCCAATGACATTGAGGTGAGGCGGACAGAGGTATATGAAAGTTCTAGGGATAAGAAAATTCTTGGTGTTCCCATATTTGAGAAGCCTCATATTTTTGCCAAGGAGTTGTCTTCAATCACTTCTCTGTCTGTATCAAATCCTAATCCATCTGATGTAAAAGCAGTGGAAAATAGGAAAAATCAGATATTTGATATTAACTTGCCTTGTGATGCTGCTGCTGCTGAGTTGGACAAAGAAACATTGACTGAAACTGCTGCTAGCAAGACAAGGTCTCCTACAAAAGCAGACTCTAGAAATCAAATTGATCTGAACTTGAGTATGAGTGAGGATGAAGGATCTTTCACAACTATACCAAGTGACAATGTAAAAATGAAGACAGATATAGATTTAGAAGCCCCTGTTGTTCTTGAGACAGAGGACAATGTTATTTCCGAAGAAAAGCCTCTTGAAACTTCTCTACAATCATCGCAAGTCCTAAAAAATTCAGCTGAACAGCCAAAGGATAATGAACTCATGACAAATGCAGCAGAGGCAATTGTTGTCCTGTCATCTCTTTCCTGTGAAGTGGAGGGTGTGACCAGTGAAAGTCCATCAGAATGTCCAAAGGTGGACCTGCTAAATTGGTTCGCAGATATAGTTTCCTCACGCAAAGATAATCTAGAGGGAAATTGTGATGTATCAAGGGAAAAAGATGCTGAGGACATGGATGAGCGTTCCTCTGGAGGATTGGATTACTTTGAGGCAATGACATTGAACTTGCCATACACCAAGGAAGAAGACTACATGCCCAAGCCTCTTGTTCCTGAAAACTTCAAAGTGGAAGAAACAATTACTTTGTTACCAACTCGGACACGAAAGGGGCCAGCAAGGAGAGGGCGGCAGCGAAGGGACTTCCAAAGGGACATTCTTCCTGGCCTTGCATCTTTATCAAGGCATGAAGTAACAGAAGATCTTCAGACATTTGGTGGGATCATGAGGGGAACAGGTTATTCATGGAATTCAGGATTAACTAGGAGAAGCTCATCTAGGAATGGTGGTGGCCGGGGGAGGCGACGGACACAGGTTGCCCCCTCTCCCCCTACACCGGTGGCAACAAATGAAACTAGCACCCCACTTATGCAGCAGCTTAATAACATTGAAATTGGATTGGAGGATAGAAGCCTAACAGGTTGGGGCAAGACAACCAGAAGGCCCCGCCGACAGAGGTGCCCGGCTGGTAACCCTCCATTGATCCAGTTAACCTAATCACTATAAGAGGCTTAAAACTTTTAGATGACAATTTATAGAGGTAAGCAGTGCCGGTTTTCATATTAATGGAACACATGATGTTCTCAGGCATGGGGATTTCTCTTGTAAATTTTTCAACCCGTATTTGGGTATATGCTTGATTCTCAGTCTTTGGGGTGGTAATAGCTTGTATTATTCTTAAATAATGTTGCATGATTTCTTCTCATTTTTTCTTTATAGAACTGTTGAGATATATACAGTGTTCCTTCCATTCACTGCTCTCTCACATTCTAGGATTTTTATCAATGATTTTATGATTACAGTCTCACTCTGCATGAGTTGATCCTCCATCTTAATCTAATAGGATTTATATTAGCTTACATTTTCTTGATTAATTTATTAGCTTACATTATATTATCCATTTATTATGTTTATTCCTTTGTTATTGATATGTATGGTCATATTGTGGTCCCAAAGCACAGCTCATTTTGTTGTGTAATCATAGATTTAATAAAATGTTTGTAATTGTCAAGGAACCGTAGGTAGAAATTTTTCCCATTATATTGAAAACTTTATTATTCTATCTTCTTTTTTTTTCCTAAAGCATGTGCAAAGTTTTCTCTTCTGATTCTATGGTCCATTTGAAGCTCTGTCAATGATAGGTGGAGGGAAAATTGATCAAACTTGTCTCATATATTTGGAATCTCAGGCCTGTTACATAGTTTGAGGAACACACCAGTAAATTATTGGAGTATGTTGCAGTGCAATGTACCTTTCCCTCAGCATTCATCTGAGAAGAATGCTCCCATAGTGTGATACATGAATTGGTTTGTTAATTTTGTTGCACGTTGGTTTGGTTGAAGAAGTACTAAAATACTAAAATTTAGCGCAGAGAGTGCTGTCTGTGGGAGAAAATATATTATTTTACTATAAAATCCATGTTTGAGCTTAAGATGACCATCATTAAGTCATAAGTGGGTCATGCATTTGTTCTCTACCTTGGTTTCTGTTTTAAAGGACTTTTGTTGCTTTGACATAGGTTTTAAAGTGTTTCAAAACATGTTATAGGAAAACAAAAAAATAAGCACCATATAAGAAAAAATAAAGTAAGCATCCCTCACTTTATTAACAAAAATTGTCACTCACTTCACAACTGTTGAGAGACAAAAATCTCTATAGACTCAGGGAGAAGATAATAAAAATATTTTTTTTAGGTAAATTTTTTTTTATATGAAAGTTGAACTAAATTTTTTCATTAATTTCTATACAAAATTAATTTTACTTGTACTGAAGCAATTTTAATTTTTGACAAAAAAGTTTAGTTTTAATCTCCCTTGCATTTGATTGCAACAACTTAAGATGAAAATGAAAATTCTGAGGGAGAACAAAAATAAGAATGTTTGAAAAAAATGATTTAATTTTTGACAAAAAAGTTTAGTTTTAATCTCCCCTGCATTTGATTGTAACAACTTAAGATGAAAATTCTCAGGGAGAACAAAAATAAGAATGTTTGAAAAAAATGAGTGTGTTCAATATAATTAAAATAGAATGTTAAAAGTTTAAAAGAATTATTGGTTCTATAAATTTTTCCCTCTACCCACATGATGCGGAATCTCCAAGTCGAAGGTGCAAAACAGAAGCTGGAAATGTCTTTGACAATGGAAAAAGGGCTTACGTTGTAGGATTGTTACACTCAAGCTTCAATAAGTGACTCTTGGTTGAATTCTTGGATGAACGTGACGTTCAAAACTTTGAAGAAAATTCAAAAATTAAAACAATTAAAGAAATGTAAGAAATAAAGACAATATTAGGAATTAGAACAACATCTTGCGCTATCCAAATTCATGAGATAAGCAAGATGGTGATTCGCTATTTGTGACCTGGTCCGCAAGATAAGAATCAATGGTAGGAATTAGGAAGAACCTTATGCTACCCAAATCTATGAGATAAGTAAGACAGTGAATCGTCACTTGTGACCTAACTTACAAGATAAGAAACCCCAAAATAGAAACTCTTTACATCCCTTCAATGAATCCCGATGCACTATTAAGAGACAAGCTATGAAGCGTCACTCTTGAATAAGCAAAGGAGAAACATCTCTTGAGATATGACACACTCAAGATTTTAAAAAAATTATATTCATTTCAAATCTCTCGAAATGAGTACAATAGGTGTCCTTGTATAGACTCCTAGTGGAAGAGGAAGAGACAAACTTATTCCTTCCCTAGGTCTAAACTAAACACAAAAAAATAAAAGAAATTTTTTTTTATTTTATATTTTTCAGATCACATCATCATCCCCTTCTTCAAGAAAATTCGTCCCGAATTTCAGTTGAGCTAATCTTCAAAAATCCAAGTTGTTCTTCACGTGGTTGATAAAATGTTTTGATCACTTCCTAAGAAAACCCAAAAGCTTTGAGTGTACCTAAAGCTCTGATACCAACTAATGCGGATTTCTCAAGCCAGAGGTGCAAACAGGAGCCGGAAACATTTATGGTAATGGAGAAAAGGCTTGGGTTGTAGAATCGTTTCACTCAAGCTTCAAGGAGTGACTCTTAGATGAATTCTCGGATGAAGGTGATCTTCAAAAGTTCCTGAAAAGCTAGAAAACGAGAAACATTGAAAGAAAATGCAAGAAATAAAGACAATGCTAGTAATTAGAACAACACCTTGCGCCATCCAAATCCATGAGATAAACAAGATGGTGATTTGCCACTTGTGACCTAGCCCACAAGATAAGAATCAATAGAAATTGGGAAGAACCTTGCATCACTCAAATCCATGGGAAAAAATATAATTTTATTTTTTATTTTTTTTATGTTTAGATTGGACTTAGGGAAGGGATTGACTTGTCTTTTCATCTTCTACTAAGTCTATATAAGAACATAATATTGTATTCATTTTGACAGATTTGAAATGAAAGAAATCTTTGGAAAATCTTGAGTGCATCATATCTCAAGAGATGTTTCTCCTTTGCCTATTTTAGAGTGACACTTCAAAACTTATCTCTTGATGGCACATTGGAGTTCATTAAAGGGAGGTGGAGAGTTTCTCTCTTGGGGTTTCTTATCTTGTGAGCTAGGTCATAAGTGACGATTTGCCATCTTACTTATCTCATGGATTTGAGTGGCGCAAGGTCTTTTTCAATTCCTAACATTGATTCTTATTTTGTAGGCTAGGTCATAAGTGACGAATCACCATCTTGCTTATCTCATGGATGTGCACAAAGTGTTGTTCTAATTTCTAGTATTATCTTTATTTCTTGTATTTTTCTTTAATTGTTTTCGTTTTCAAGTTTTTTTTGTAAACTTTTGAAGATCATGTTTATCTAAGAATTCATCCAAGAGTCACTCTTTGAAGCTTGAGTGAAATGATCTTGCAAGCCAAACCTTTCCTCTATTACCACATACATTTCCAGATATTGTTTTCACTTCTGGCTTGGATATTTTGCATCACCACATGAGGAAGGAAAATAGTCGCAAACATTAAACCATTCCACGTAACAATAATTTTGAGATAGATAAATAACTTATTTTTAATTTTTATTTTTTTTAAAAGCTACACATATTAAATTTTACTAGAAAATTAGTAAATATTACTTGTAGTTATCATTTGACATATTCAGTGTTGAACCAATTTCACAATAAAAAAACAATAATTTCCAAAATTTGATAGATCAGAATACAAACTCAAATCATAACTAAATATATATATATATATATATATATATATATATATATATATATATATATATATATATATATATATATATATATATTTCTAAATTTATATAAACTATTAACTAGACAACTCAATGCTCACTCCTATTTTCTATTTCATTTGTCTGTGTGCACTCTATTTGTTTATGAAGTCTCAATAATTTCTATGTCCAAACAATTATTGTTTCTTGTCTAACTATTAATGAGATGTGTGAAAGTAATCTGATCTGTGTTCTATAGGTGCAGGAGCAATAAAAGAGGATAATTGAAGTGAAACTTTTGAATGATTGACTCAGAAAATCAAAACAAAGACATGCTAACATGTTTGTCCACCCCTGGCCATATTAGAAAAAGTCATTTAGATGACTGAAAATGCTCATCTTTTCTCTCTTTTAACTAAAAAAATTGAAGAAAAATAAGAAAAAAAAAAAAAAAAAAAAAAATTGAAAAAAAAAAAGAAAAAAAAAAAAAAAAAAGCAAAGGTTGTGTGGTCTTCTTTGATTCTTTTTCTGACCTGCTACATACAAAGATTGGTTCACATGGTAAAGACAAGAAAGAAAGAAGGATAAACAAGACAAGATGCC
>Ga0209700_109397_pt1 | contig 11392 bp, 3 predicted proteins | sample SiratroredBW_FD_187528 | JGI IMG/M metagenome (GOLD analysis project Ga0209700, IMG submission 187528) | Root nodule microbial communities of legume samples collected from California, USA - Siratro red BW (SPAdes) (version 2) | ecosystem: Host-associated > Plants > Roots > Nodule | place: USA...
CCTAGTAAAAAAAAAAAACCTTACAGTCTATAATATATTTCTTTAAGATATAAATATAATCAAAAGAAATTCAATGTTTGATTAACTTAACATAAATAAACTTGAACTTTATTTAATATTATTGCTTTAAAAATATCTTTATTAAGCCTAAACACTAATATAAATAAACAACAATCCTAAATAAACTTATATTGTATTTTAAATTAATAAAATTTCATACTTTTTATTATTTAAGTCTATAAATAATGTCCCGTTTTAATCAAATCATAGATGTAAAATTTTCAACGAAACCTGCTATTGAAAGCGTGCTATTAGTTGGATAATTCTTGTCTGCATTTTCGTACGAAAATTGGAACTCTTCCCATCTCGCAACACTTTTGGACAAGCCATATATCTAAACATTTTTATGTCTTAAACCAAATATATATTTAAAGTTTCATTTAGTACGATTTTATACTATATTTAATTATTTATCAAAATTATATAATTAAATATTTTTTTACCGTAATTAATATAAAATGAGATTTTTTTTACTGATTTTAATTTAAAAAATTTTCTTAAATTATTATTATTATTATTGCAAAAATAATTGATGCAGCTTTGTAATCAATTTTAATTAGAAAATTTATTAAATAAATTATTTCAAAAGTTTTGAAAACATAAAACTATTGTAAAATTTTCTTTTTTTTTTGTTAAAAAGAATGTGAGATAATTGAAGAATAATGATATTTTAACACCGTGATGTGGCAACATAATCATTTGACAATGTGTCGTGTCAAAACAAATATTATTTTAACGAGTGTTGTCAGTGTGTAGAGAGTTATCTCATAAATCAGAAGAATTGTTGTCGCTCTTAAGATTTGGTCTTCAACTTTGGTGCACACTAACTTTTCCTTCACACTTGCTCATCACATATCCCCTTCACATTTGCTCTTCTCTTGAAGCTATCATATGTCTTCTCCTTCTCCGTTTCGTCGTCGATCGCCGGTGTGAACGTTCCATTTTAGTGAGGGTGCTTCCACTTTATTTGGTTCTTTCTTCGGGTGTTTTTACTTTTTTTGCATTTTCAACTAAAAGTTCTTCTTTTATGGGTTTATGATGAAAAAGGAATTTTTTTAATGGATGACTGAGGTTTCACTCGCATAAATAAGTTGTTTTTATAGAACTGTCTTTATTCATACTAGGACTGCCATAAGGAAACATCACAGGTTACCCACCCCAAGTCTCTTACTGGGACACATGCGTTGAAGTTTTGATAACCAAAGTCACCTGACCTGGATGAGCATGAATTCAACAACTGAACTTCTCTTTTGTTACATTGTACCCACAACAAGGTTGACTGAGGTTTCATTCCCATTAATAAGTTGCTTTTATATAACTAATAATTGGTGTCGTCTAGTGGAACAAGAGAAAGAAAGTTAAGAAATTGAAGACATGACCACCAAGTTTGACATTGAGAAATTTTCTGCATAGAACAACTTTTGGATTTGAAGAATAAAGATAGAGGTCATCTTAATATAACAAAGTTGTACTGATGCTCTAAGCGGAGAGGTGAACATGTCAACATCTATATCTAAGAAGGAGAAGACTAAAATGATAAAAAAAGGTTAAGAATGCCATAATTTTGTGTCTTGGTGATAAGACCCTAAGAAAAGTCGCGAAGGAGAAAATCGTTGCATTAATGTGAGTGAAACTTGAGTCTTGTATATTATTAAGTTCTTGGCACATAGACTCTAGCTAAAGTAACGACTATATTCTTTCAAGATAACCGAGTAAATATTGATGGTTGAGTATTGAGGTGAAACTTGAAGATGAGGATAAGACTTTACTTCTTCTTAAAGCCATGTCTAAGATATATGAACATTTTAAAGATGCTTTCCTATTCAAAAAGGTGTAGACCATAGAAACCACAATAAGGACTAAGGAACCTCAAAAGTTTCAAGAGTCTATGGAAGAGGATAATAAATGTGTCGAAGTTAAAGGGAAAGAAAAAGAGTGAGCTTAAGGGAAAGAAATCAAAGCAATATTCGTCAGATGATAGGAAAGAAGTTAGGTGTTACAATTAGCATAAGAAATGTCACTTCAAGTTGAGTTGTCTAGAGAATGAGAGAAATGAGAAAGGTAAGCAATTTCATTTGAAGAAGGAATTTGCTGATGTTGTGTTAATCTCTGATAGCTAAGAGTCTATAGAGGTGTTGGTGGATTTTGACACGCAAAGAAGTAGGGTCGTGGAGTTAAGGTGCACCTATCACATGTGTCCTGTGAAGCATTTTTTTTGAGACCTTGGAAATGAAGTAAGGTAGAGTAGTCCTTCTTGCAAACAATAAAACATGTAAGGTGTAAGACACGAGGTTTATTAGATTAAAGATGTTTGATAGCTAGGAGATGTTATTACAAGAAATACGATATGTTCTAGAGCTTAAGATGAATCTTTTGTCAACCAATATGTTTGATAAGAGGAACATTTATAGTTTGATAAGAGGACTATTTGTAGATGGTCCCATTTAGTCCATCCAATTCTCGTGTAATCATGTTTCTGTTAGGTATCTAAGTGTGAGTCTAGTCCCACATTAAGTAGAAATGAGAAAGTTGAGCAACATATAATAAAGAAGACCCACAAACTTAATTCCTTAAGGTTTTGGGTTGAATGTGGTGTCATTTCCTTGTGTGGATCCGACTCTTGTCTTATTATTGTTTGATCTCCCTATTATTTTTCCCCCTCAAATTTTTCCACCAATTCTTAATCTCATAAGAATTCACTCTTAATTGTTAAAGTGATTTTGTGTGTAATTCCATTAAGTCCATTCCTGATTTGTTTCAATCATTCTTTGCCATAATTGACTACTCATATGATTGTTAAATTAACTTAAATAATGAGAAAATTTCCAAAATAGAAGCCTCAAATAAATGTCCATTTAATGATTGTGAAAAAAAATAAATAAAAAGGGATGAGACTTAGTTTAAAATTGTTGAAAATAAATTTATGATGTCACAAGCAAACTAAAGGAAGAAACATTTAAAAAATAAAATGAAAAAAATAAAAATTGAAAGGCATACTTAAATACTAGATGACGAGTGATTAATCCTTGCTTCACAAGGAGGGAGACAGATATTTAAATGTTCTGGCCACTGGTGATAATTGTCTCGCTCACTCGGATTATTACCATTCTAACCATGAAATAGTCGATAAGTTTATTATTCAAAACATTCTTTGTCTATTTTTCTATTAAATGAACAAATTATTATAATATTTTAGAGTGTCACATCTCTTTATGATCGTTACCAAACTTTTCTCTCTAACCATCATGCTTTAATAAATGATTTGACATTTGAGAAAACCCTCAACTTCTAAATTTGTGAAGCCCTTATATTTCTGTAGTGATAAATTTGTCCATTATAGGGTCTATAAATATCATCACAAACTCTGTCTTCCCTCAAATTGAAACAGTTTCTTCAACCTTCAATATATGATCATGTTTTTGTACATTGTCGTGTGTGTATCCATTATTCTTTCCTTCATATCCTTCGGGATAAGTTGGAGACGTAATAGAGATTTAACCTTCACAAAATGGCCAATCATTGGTATGCTACCTTATGTTCTCCAAAATTTGTCCAACATTCACGATTACGCAGTCTTTGTTTTGAAACATCATGGAGGTACTCTGATGTTTGAAGGACCTTGGTTCACAAACATGAACTTTATTCTCACAGCCGATCCCATGAACGTGCACCACATCGCAAGCAAGAACTTTAGCAACTATGGGAAAGGGTCCAATTTCAGTGAAATTTTTGATTTTTTTGGAGGAGGGATTATTACTATTGATAATCTCCATGCATGGAAACAAGAGAGGTCAATTCTTCATTCACTGTTTCAAAGGGAAGACCTTAAGATCTTCCTTCGAAAAACCATTCAAAAGAAGCTAGAGAATGACCTAATTCCATTTCTTGATTACTCATCAGAGGTTGGAACTGAGGTAGACTTACAATTTGCCTTTCGGAGGTTCACCTTTGACATTGCCTGCTCTAGTTTTCTTGGTTTTGATCCTCACTCTCTTTCAAACAAAATTACTAAGCTTTCACTATCTGCTTATGAGAGAGCTTCAGTTGTGATCGAGGAGGCAATGTTTCGGAGACATATCACACCAAGATGTTTGTGGAAGTTGCAAGAGTGGCTCCACATTGGTCCAGAGAAGAAGTTCAAGGAGGCCAAGGAAACTTTTGATAAATTCTTGTATGAATGTGTTTCATCCAAGCGTGAAGAGCAAAATAGATGCAATAGCACCAAAGAAGTGGATGACACTCATCGTGACTTGCTGAGAGTGCTAATGGAGGAAGGAGCTCAAAAGGGAAAAATAATGAATGACAAGTATCTTAGAGACACTGCATTTACCTTTGTTTCTGCTGGAAGTGGCACAATTAGTGCAAGTCTTAGTTGGTTCTTTTGGCTAGTTTCAACTCATCCACATGTGGAAGCTAAAATTCTTGAAGAGATCAAAGATAAGTGCATAAACCAAGATGGAACTTGGATTGCTTCTAGTGTGGAAGAGTTTGGTAAGTTGGTTTACCTCCATGGAGCTATATGTGAAGCCTTGAGGCTTTATCCTACAGTGCCCTATGATCACAAGTGTGCCATCAAATCTGATACACTTCCTAGTGGACACCATGTTAGTCCAAATACCATGATATTATACTCTTTGTATGCAATGGGAAGAATGGAACAAATATGGGGAGATGACTGCATGGAGTTTAAGCCTGAGAGATGGATTTCAGAGAGAGGAGACATTATACATGTTCCATCTCACAAGTTCATAGCTTTCAACACAGGTCCTAGAAGTTGTTTGGGTAAAGACATTACTTTTACTGAAATGAAGATGGTTGCAGTTCCTATACTATGGAAGTTTCAGATGAAGGTGGTGGATGTTCATCCCATAACACCAAGAGTCTCTATGGTGCTTACCATTGAACAAGGCTTGAAGGTTAAGGTTACTAAAAGATACACTTGATAGAAAACATTTCAATCCCAAGTGCTAGATGATATTTAAATTTTCTGTCTTCAAAGTTATGACCTACTTTCAATTTGTGCTTTGTTTGTGATGGCTAAATAAAGTTGTGGTTATCTCAGTATTAATAAAGAGAAATACCAGCCTGTGGTTTTATTCTCTTATACACTCTTTTAAATATATTAAATTAAGTTTATTTGTTGGTTTCAAAGTTTTTTTAACAAACCTTGGTCATTATTTTATAATTTTTAATTAATTTTTAGTAAATGTTAAAGACTAATTAGAGAGTGTTATCCTCCCCTCACTATACTAGAATATGAGGATAAAGGAAGGACTGATGGGTGCATGTGTCCAGTTCAATTATTAGAAGTGATAAATTCCTAAAATGTATTTTCCACTATTTTTAAATGTGGAATACTTTCACCCAAGGTCTATTCTTGGTAATAAAATCTTATACTTTAATAAGATAATAATCTTTTGACTTGTAAAAAGAGAGAAGAGTGTCAATTTATAATCATTCTTTTGAATCATGTTTCCTTAAATCTCATCCAAGCTAACATGTTTTTACTTACTCTGCCTATTGAAATGATTAGACAGTTTTGATTGTCACGACACTTAGATTCAATCAGAGTAAGTTTTAAATATAGTATAATTCTTAAAATTGAATTTCATTGTTTGGAAGCAGAAGACTTGATTTCTTTTATTTTTACAAACAAAAATAAAATAGTTTTTTAGGAAGATAAGTAACTCGGTGAAGCTTTACCTAAAGAAAATTTTTTGAGGTTATATAGAAACACAAACTTAAAGGAAGTCATAGAAGTCATACTAAGGGTGAGGATATTTGAATGGTGATCAATGGATATGAAAATTGACTTGGAAAAGAGGATGATTTGAATGAAAAAGATATTGGTTAGCAATTTATTACAAGTGATAAAAGGAAACATTTCACATAAGAATAAGAAAGATGAGTGGATACGGAAAGATAGAGAAACGCAGTAAAATAAATGATAGAAGATTGGAAAATAGAAGTAAAGGGCAAAAAGGCTCAATATATGTTTTAATCTAGAAAATAAAAAACCTTTTTAATTGTCCAACACTTTGCATGCCGAATACTAATCAATCAATAAAGTGGTAACATGAGACAACCTACAAAGTAGAGGTGTAAAGGTGGGAAGTAAAAGATGTGTCTTATGTGAACCTAATGATGAATCTATAAGCCATTTGTTTTTGAATTGTAAGGCGGGAATAAAAATATGAAAAATGTGTGATTCCTGTTTGGGGATTATATAGTAGAAGATAACATAGCAGAGTTACATTTTTACCAGTTTGAATACCTAGATTTGAAAAAGAAGAATAATAGTGTAGAGATGTATATAAGTGACGACTTTTTAGAGTATTTGGAACTATAGAAATAATGTTACTTTTAGAAATACAAAATGAGATATTGAAAAAGTATTTATTTTAGCACAATGGGCTTAGATTATATATAACTATCCAACAACATACTTTTCATATTCAGATCCGTCTATGAGCCCATTTACATGCTTACGATCCTTATACTTATAAATGAAATTGGTAGCCTATGAGAGGAGACAAATTCTTCCTCCACTTCCATACATTCTTCTTGCACCTCTATAAAAAAATTTAATTCTCAAAATATCTATGTTGAATTGACCAAAATGGTCTTAAGATGCCATCTGATTTATATTTTTTTTTCAAAATATAAATTGAATGGGGTGTCTCATTTGCAATCGCACACGCACAACACTGTCCAGAAAGAGGGAAAAAAAGAAGAAGAAGAAGGAAGGAAGAAAGAGAGTTGGGTGTGGAAATTGGTTGAGCTCGGAAGAAAGAGAAATGGACGACTACACGAGGGAAATGATGGACCTGAAGAGACTGGTCACTCGCACTCTCGAGAAGAAAGGCGTTCTCGCCAGGATCCGTGCCGAACTCAGAGCGAGTGTGTTTGAAGCCATCGAAAAGGAAGATCATGTGATGGAGAAGGACCAAGGTCTACCTCCTGCATTGCTCGATAGCTACAACGATCGAGCTAAACAACTTCACACTTCTCCTCCAGGTAGGCTCCTCACGACGATGATATGTGACTACCTTGACTGGGCGCAACTCAATCACACACTAAAAGTTTACCTTCCGGAATGTAATTTGGAAAAAGATTTCTGAAAGACAGAGCTTAAGGAGTTTAGTGCCAAAAATGGTTATGATCTCAATAGAAACAGAGATAGTCCTTTACTCTTAGATGTGCTTGAAGGATTCTTGAAGCTTGAGAATTTAACCCAAGCAAGGGCTAGTAGTAGGAGATATACAACTTCAAAAACTGAGTCTTTACCAAACTCAGAATCACATAATTCCTGTAGGCATTCTTCTTCATCTGTTGGTAGTGGCTTACCTCCACTAGAAAGGGTTGTTCCTTCATCCCAGGCATCATCTGATAAAGAGGAGGATATTCCATGTCTGCTTATAAGAAGGATGAGTACAATTGGCGAATGACAGTGATGAACTCGCTAATGACATAATTCAAACATCCGGTGCATTGGAAAATCTTTAATTAGACAGAAAAGCTCAAAATGACAATTGGATGATGGCAGCCCATCCGGTTCACATTTTTTTTTGAATGTAAATCGGATGGGGTGTCATCCAGTTGTCATTAAATGACAATCGGATTGCACCCCATCCGGTTCATAAACTTTCAAATTGACAACTTCGCCGTTCACCGTTGAATACCTCCCAAATCATCAAATTAACCATTCAAATCTACAATACATCTCACAAATTCTTCATAAACATAAAAAATTACTTACCTACAACTTTGTTGAAGCTTTAATTAAACATTTTGCCAGAAAAAAATAACCTCCTAGAATGGTGGTGGGTGGGAAAATACTCCACGGATGAGATTACTGAGGTGAAGGGGGTGGAGGACAATGCTGACTTTTTCAAATTTTAAGTAAGGCTATATGAGTAATTTCATATTGACTATGGAGGTACAGGAAGAGGGTATGGAGGTGGAGGAAGAATTCGTTATGAGAGGTACATATTTATATCAAGAGCCTGTCTTTTATATGTACTAATGTATTTGCTTCCGAGACTGCCTAAGATGTATAAGTTTAGTAAAACAAAAGTGAATGATGGGTTGACACTACGTACATGAACAAAATTCCAAACACTGTAGGTCCATATTTTAAATGGTTTTTTTATAAGACATACTCTTAGTTTTACCTTGATTTTGCACACCTGAGGCAATTGCATAGAACATAGTTTGACTTGCTTTTATCTTTTGGGTATCAAGTTGCAAAAATAGCACGTATAATAATGTAATTTTCGAATTTTCAATTTTTGTTGGTTTGTTTTCATGACATATTTTTGGTGAATAGAAATCTAAGGGATTTCTAGATTGATGAACAATGGTATATCAAGGCATTGTGTTATTTCGAAGTGTATTTTTAGGTATAAGTTGCTGATTACTTTAGAAGATTGCATATAAAAAACACAAGCGTAAAAGAGCTAAACCACCTTATAAGTGTTCCCTTATTTAATTATTATTTATTGTTAATAAAGAAAAATAGGTTCATCTTAGTGCTTTTGAGATCTTACATGATATTGTGTAAGATACCTAAGTCCGAATATAAAAGGTGTCTTATAATATAGAAAATATTTTTTGTGTGGTTTTCTCTTAGCTTTTTGTGCAAGTGTAACAAACAGATAATAAAAGGGAAAAAAGGAAGGACATGTCAACTTATAGATAAATAAAAGTGTTGTGTTGGGAAAATCAAAGGGAAAACACCTGGAAAGATCAAACAAGAATGAGAATTGAGTCAGACCCATACAAGGGCGTGATAAAACCTTCAACCCAAAACCTTAACGCATTAAGTTTGTAGATCTTCTTTCTTATATATTGCGTAGCTTTCTCATTTCTACTCAATGTGAGATTTAGACTCATACAAGATACCCAACACTATAGATATATAATATACAATCTAATCAACTAAAAGAAGGAAGTTGACGACAAACAGACATGATAAAGAGGCATATATATGAACTAATATATCAGAAGAAAGATTATGAGAGGGGACTTAAACACATAAGTTTTTACAACATGAATTGGTGTTGTTTCAAACTGCTGAATTGTATAAAAAACAATTGATAATGTGAATGCAACATGTTTATAATTGGATGAAGGTGCCTTTGCATAGGCTAGATGTTTTTATTGTATTGATGTTATCCATTTGGACAATGATCTTTTACATAATCTTATGTTTAAAATAAAAATAAAATTTAGGTTTACATAAAGGGAAAATGCCCATTTAGTGGCATATTATTTTTTTTTTCTTTTTTCTTTTGTACATGGACTGAGACAACTCTTTTACCTCTTATATTCATAATTGATAATAAAAAACATTGAATCCCCCTAAAACATATTTATAGATTTTATATAATTTATTTCTTTTAAATAAATTTTATATAACTATACAAGTAATTCTTTTAAAAAAAAGTCTAATTTAATTACTAAAATGACTTTATATTGGATGCTCATTCCTAGAGTTAATCAATATTCTTTAGAGATTTGGTTAGCAAATTATTCAAGAAAAGCCTTATGCAATTCGGATATCATTTCGTGCATGGTGAGAGTTGGGCTAAAATATGGTATCGTGCTTCATATGATTACAAATTTGTTCATAAATTTTTGAAGTGATTCATTTCTCTCATGTTTTACATTCTCAAGGACATGGATTAGCCACATGTTGTAAGTTAACAATGAATTGTGTTTTGAACTTTTTATGATGAACATTTGGGACAAGTTAGTCGAATTTGATGATAATTTATAATATCAATGTAAGGTTCCTCCTTTGAGTGTGGTCAGAAAGATTTTACAACAAATGACATTATCATTGAAAAAGTGGTTGATCTACATCTTATAGGCCTTTAAGTGCTTTTATGGGTTGGAGAATCTAGCGTATCTTTTAGTGTTGGAGACTTGCACTTAAAACAAAGGTTGATAGCCATAATCTTGGGGTGAAGGGGTTGTCGTCATTGGTGCCTCTATGTGTTAGGGTAGTTTGGAGAGAATGCCAACTTTTAGTAGAATGAGACACAAAAGTTATTCCTGGTCGTCGAGACTCTTTATCTATATCATCAAGCAATTGTGTTTAAGTTGTTTGGTGTGTCCAATCAAATGTTTGTTTAGGTGTGGGCGTCGTTTTGGATATGAGATGACCTTATTTGTGATTCATTAACATGCTTCGTATGTCATGGATCATGACTTTTTTACATTCCACAACATTGTGTGATTGTTGTTGTCAGAGAAGCTTATGATCTTTAGATAGTTGAACACACATGTTCTCATCACACATACATTTTATAGTTATAACTATGTTATGTATTATTTCATCGTTCTTTAAAGTAGGTGTTCCATGTGTTTTGACCCTATACTCACTATTGATGAGGGATCCATCTCATTGTTGGATGAATAGAGATGATATTTTAACTTTTAGTACAAACCACAAGAAATAGAGGATTGTAAGACAAGTTATGAGCAAGGAAAAAGTATTCTTTATCAACCTTTGGAGTCCTTAAAGATGAGTTTAGGTAATAACATTCAAGTGTTGAATAAAATTTACTTAAAAAAAACTCTGGTATGGTAATCAATAAGAACATCTAAATATAATGAAAGTAAAGAAAAAATGTGATACTTCCTATAATAAATACACATATTTATAAATCTTTACACCTTCGTCAATATGACTAAATTAAAATATATTTTCCATTTTTCAACCATAAATTTTTTGTTGAAATTGAGAAATTTGATTCCATTATACTATATCTCTTCTTACATGTTAAATATAAAATTTTTCTATATTTAGACATATCATTTTGTCTTAAACCAATACTTATAAACGTATGTAGGGTTTAGATACATAGAATTTAATATATATATATATATATATATATATATATATATATTATCCTATTTTGAAAAATTAATTAAATTTTCATATTGATATATTTATAAAGTTCTATACTTTTGTATCAAGATTTTTTTACTCCAAATCACATGTTGTAGTAGAATTCTAAATAAGCATGATTATCTTAAATCATCAAATCATAGTATATATGTAAGAGGTCAATTTTATGAGGTTAAACTTTCATTTTCTTAAGATAATATAAGAGTTATTTAGTGTTTATCTTAATTAAGTCTTTTGGGTTTATCGTGTTATTCACTATGCAGTTCTCTTAGTTTTACGTTCGAGATGTTTAATCTTCCGTACGAAAAAATATGTTGAAGATCTTATATCAACTAAAAATTCAATTAAATTATTATATATATATATATATATATATATATATATATATATATATATATATATATATATATATAT
>Ga0209700_109400_pt1 | contig 11386 bp, 4 predicted proteins | sample SiratroredBW_FD_187528 | JGI IMG/M metagenome (GOLD analysis project Ga0209700, IMG submission 187528) | Root nodule microbial communities of legume samples collected from California, USA - Siratro red BW (SPAdes) (version 2) | ecosystem: Host-associated > Plants > Roots > Nodule | place: USA...
AAAAAAAAATAAAAAAAAAAAAAAAAACAAAAATTAAGCCAGATCCAATCCATTTAATTAGCATCTTCGTTTTAAGTGATTCAACAAAAAAATTAATTTCGTTTTCAACTTGAAGTAATAATAATAAGAAGAAGGTGGTGTTGCTAGTTTTAATTCCTAACACATGAATGGAGTGATATATATATATATATATTAAATACAACTGAATCAATTCAATCATTTGTTGATATATATAGTAAATAATTAAATTTATTGTGATATATTAATTTAAAGCAGGATCATGCATTGTGAAGCTCAGCACGAGTAGGCAGTTGACGTTTCTTCATGTTTGAAGTAGAAGATAATAAAATATTTTTGGAAATATTAGTTTTTAAATAAGTGAACTTTTTATATTTATAAGTGATATTAATTTTCTTCATAATTGAATAGAAATTTCTTGAACTTTCTATGATAATTAATGATAAGCATATCATTTTTAAAATGTCAATTTATGAACCAAGATATTGTGTAACTTGTCACTTTGTGTAGAATTGAACAAAAATTATGTGTTACATAAAGAGTGGTAAGAAGACAATTTCAATCTTTACAAACACTGTCAAAAAATATCAGAACACAAGCGTTCTTGGTTGAAGATTTAAGCACAATAAGGTTTGTTGTAATTAAGAAGAAACCAACGATGGGTTTGATAGTTTGAGTTTGTTGGAATCAAAGTTTTGGGAATTGAAGCTGAAGTTTTACATGGTAAGTTTCAGTTTGCTGCGAATCAGTTTTGGTGAAAACTGCAACACCACGAGCAAAGGCAAAAGAACCAGTACCTCCAATGACTCTGAATTGTTCTTTGTCTTTGTCTTGATGAGCCTGCACGCTGAGGCTACCCTTATGATCTGGGGTGTCAAAGCTCAGATACATAACATTGAATGCAGATTGCTGAAACATGTCGCTGAGGATCACGAAGCCCTGTGCTCTTCCAACCACACGTGAACTCTTCTCTGGGCCCTCTGTGAGCACACGTGGAAAGATCAAGGCCCCAGCATCTTCCCTAGGTACGAGGTGAGTGTTTAAGGTTGGTATCTGAGGATGTTGGACGTACAAGGATAGATCCAACCATGGCCTTGCATGGCTCTTGTTGTGGGAAACGGGTGATAGCACGGCCAAAAGAATAACTGCAATTGTTGCTAGGGAAACGGCAACACAGAATATCATCCTTGCTGACATTGTGTGCTTCTTGTTGTGATGAGATCGATCTAGTTTCCTTTTAAACTGAACTTTCCTTGTGGTTGAAAAACAAAAATAATGTTCTTGGCAACCTAATCCATTTTGCATTTGCTACCTAAACCAATATCAAAAATCCTTCACCAAGTTCTTTCTTTGACTCCTATTTCTTCCACTTACTTCCCCTACTCTACTGATGAATAAAAATTTCTTTTTATCACCATCTGGTAAAAGTTCAAGGAAGTGAGTGTTGTTGTTGTTAGCTTTTATTACAAATAGGTTTGGTTTGGGTAAGGGAATGAAAGAAAATAGGGAAAAAGGAAATAAAAGAGTATAATGTTAGTAAAAATTATACCTTATACCATAGTTTCATATTAGTTTATGAACCTAAAGTTAAGAAAAAACTAATAATTCTTTTTACACTAAAATCCGTTAGTTATATTAGTTTAAAATAAAAAAAATACCTAACTAATAATATTATTCAGAATGAAAATAATAGAAATTGTTAATTTTAAATACTTATATAATGTGACATGTGAAAAAAAAACTCGAATATAATGTGCCGTATTCATTTTAATGTCATTTAAAACAATATAATTAATGAAAATACATGAAAAAGAAAATATATGTGCAATATTATAGTTGGATCAGAATTATGAATTGTTAAAATATAAAAATTAGAATAAAAAACTAAAACTATCAGTGAAAATGAAAAAGACCAAAATTATAATTTAATAATTCAGTCAAAAATTAAACTAAACACAAACTTTCATAGATTTTCTCCCTTTCCTTAATCATCCTTTTTCTCTCTACCCAAAACAGATAAAGCAACACATTACAAAAATGTATTGTCAGTGTTAATGTAATTCTACAATCTCAGGTCATTCCCAATTTGTTATAAATTCAGCACAGTTTCCAACCTTATGCAAAACTGTCCTTCAAAGTGGAATATACTGGTATAGTAACATAACACTAACTTGCTCACTGTTTGCATTTCCAATTATTTTGCTTTTGGTGTGGTTGAACAATCACATTTGTTGTTACACTCGTGTTATATAATTTCTGCAACTGGTTCTTATAAACAATACTCAGAAATTCTATTTGTTTTTAAGTGATATCCGTTATCCATGTCACTTTTACGTAGATTATACTAGTTTTATAAGTATATAACATATTTATTCTGTATTTAAACTTTAGTTTTTATACTTAAAAGTAATTTAATTATTTTCTTGTTTAACACATTTTCTTAGAGAAGTAATGTCGTTAGAGTTTTAGACACTTTTATTAATCAGGTAAATCATTACAAATTTGTATAAAATACAACTACTTTTTTGTTAACAATAGGCTAATCACTTTGCAATGAACATGCTCTTACATTATAATGATTTCTTACTTCACAAATTTCAGTAATTAATAAGGACACTTATGATTTCCCACAATTGGAATCCTTATCGATCACTTTGATTGATATTGGAGGACATCAACTTTAATCACTAGAAATTGTATTCATCAGTTTTGACCGTTACCTTAGTTCATCACTTTTGACAGTTACCTTAGTTCATCACTGTTGACAGTTACCTTGTCACTGTCATCAAGTATTGCTACAAGTACACCAATGAACCAAACAATATCCAATTTCAACATAATAAGGCAGACAATTTATGCCTGGGCCACATTCTTTTTTTTAATTTTTCAACTAGTATACACTAGCTTGAACCTTATAATTTACACAGTCTTGAAGTACATTCACAAGTGGTAATTTATAACATAGCAAATTTAAAATAAAATATGAAATACTGTTATACCTTAAGATGTTTGAATTTGTGCCTAAGACCTAGTTTCTGTGCAAAATACACAATTTTGTTCTTTATGATGGTTAGTTCTTTCTACTACAACAATTACTCCTTGCATTTTCATTACTATCAGCACAACCACAAGAGTCCACAGCCCCTCATCAAACTTTGCATCCTAACCAGTAGGGTCTTCCACCACTTAGTGCTCCCCTCTAACCATAACCATATCAACTTAAATGATTTTTAATTCAAAACATTTTGGTTCATATGAGAATGAAAACAATACTAATAATGAAAAGAGTTTGTATGACAGCATACTAATAATCCACGTGGGTGAATGTTAGCCATTATTTCACAAACCATCTTAGCCATATAAACTAAAAACCGAAGGATAGTCAAAGTTTATCTAAAGAGGTAAAAGCAGAAAGCAAATTCCATAGAAGAATGTGCTAAACTAATCTAAAACCATATCTCTTTGTTTCTTCTTAAATGGGTACATTTACTGTTTTTTCGTCAGGGTAACATGCTCAAAGTCACAAGTATAGATGTTTGCAGGAGGTTCATTCATTGCATGTTGTGTTAAAAACGGAACCATATTCTACATGGCATTCAATATTATACTTATTCACTTCCCACTTTCCATCTTCTCATGTACAACTGCATATGCATATGTTCCGTTATCTGCTACTTTGATACTCCTTATCATTCAAAGGTTTATTCTGCCATGCATGCCATGCTTCGTGCTCTAAACGCTACCCCTTTTGAATTCTTTTTCAAAGATACCATTACCAACCATTAATAAACATAACCGTGAAGATGAATGGAGCAATTAGGATTCATTTTGCTGCTTCTGTCAAACTATTCCAGATTTATCTGTACCGGCCAATATCAAGATGGAAACTAAGAATCCGTGAACCACTTGGCTTTGAGCACGTAGGCATGAAGAATTGTTCTAACCCCAAAAGGGAAAATGAAAAAGGTTCGAATTCGAAAAAGGTTCTATGGTAGTGTTGGTGGGCCAATTGAGGCCAAATGAGGAAAGAAGGTATGGGGTGTTGACAGGTGTTGAACATAACCTACTTTTCCTTCTTTAATCACCACTAAATTTCTTTATACTTGTTTCCACAAACATCTTTTGCATCCTCCAATAATGTATAAGTTAAGAGTTCAATTTTAAATTATTCTAGAAAAATGGTTTTTAAAAATGACAATTTTTTATTTTAGAAAGAAAATAGAAAGAAATTATGTATAAAATAAAAACATATATTTAAAGTTTTTAAAAAAAAAAAAGAAATGGAAGAAAGACAAAAAGGTGTTTAGATAAGAAATGTGTGTCGTTGAGGGATGTTGTCTCTTTTCCATGCTTTGGGGGCAAGATGCCGTCATTCTTGACTCGTTGCCATGCACTTACGTCTTTTTCACACGCTTCAACCGCACAACTATAACTTCAAATTATATATATAAAACAAATTTACTTTCTTTTTCCTCACCTGCAAAAGATGAGAAATACTAAAGGAATTAAAGGAAAATCATTCATAAAACTCGAAAGTATATATAGATACTTGTAAAAATTTAAATTAGTATATATGTAATGGAGTGTTGGGTATATTTCGAAAGTTTAACTTTTCTAAAAGAATGATATCCTGAAATTGTTTAGAAAATGACCTTTTTTAAAGTTTAGAAGCCGAAGTATATATTCACTTCAAATTTATAATGAGATTGACAAAGAAATTTTTATAAGGCCAACCCTAATATATGTTGCAACTAAGGGTGTTTCGTATCTAACAAAAAAATAAATTTGCTTCATTCCTATCCGGTTTCAAATTTGTACAAATCATTTGGTTAGACTCAAACTTAATCCGATTAAAAATGTTGATGCTTAAAAATGTTGATGCATGCAATAGAAGTATATAAAACAAGTTTTTTTATTTTTTTATTTATGATATTGTATACCCACTTCTCAATATCTTCAAAGATATATATATATATGAGTAATTGTGGAATATATAACTAAGGACATTGTATAAGTTAGTTTTAAAGAGCAACTAATACAACATAACATTTTTAATATTTTTTTTCTACTTTTGACTTGAACATAATTTTTTTTATAAGTTAACCTTCAATCAATACTTGAATATCGTTTATTAGATTCATTTCTTGAATTCTATTCTTCTCAACAACTCGTCTAACGACGTTCCATATTTCTTGAAAAGAAAAAATATTAATAATATATATTATTATACAATTAAAAATATATAAAATAAAAACTAAGATATTTGTTTACCTTCCAAACAAATAATATATATTATTTCAAAAACATTATGTTATTTTCTAAACCAATATCTTTAAGCATTGTTTGTTTACGTGGTTATACTCTCTGAGAAGATGAAGAAGAGTTGATATGTGAGACTTCTTCTGGTTTGTTTCAATAAATTTGTGTTGAAATGAGACGATAGAACGATGGAGGCTACATGTGAGACTTTCCTTCTCAAGAGATGAGATTTCAGAGGAAAATCAACCTCACTTATTTCATTTGTTATTACTCTTTACAAGTTAATTTAAATATAATAATAGAGTATTTTTTAATTATTCGTAAATATATATTTATTTATTTATTTATTCTACTTCTTTCGTTCTCATTTTTAAAATTAAACCCTCGTAATAAAATTCACTCTATCCCATGATTCTTATTTCTCTCTTTTCTAAAAACATGTTCTTGGTAATTTCGACACAAACCTGATTACTGTGCAGAGATAACTAATTTGATTTGACTTCTTGTCTTGTGACTGCCATGAAAGGGGACCCAAAATTGAATTTGTTTCCTATTGTGACTTTTTTCTGCATATCTCTTACTATCTTCTTCAACATTGGATAACTCTTAGAGTTCAGTGGATGATATGACGCCAAAACGATAAACAGAATAAGAATTTATATGTGTATTTTAAGTTTGTATACTTTTGTATCAAATAAAGTGGAAGAGAAAGAAAAAAAATATTCAACTAATTAATTAATTAAAAAAGAGATAAAGAAAAATTAATATCATATAATGCAATTTTATCATAATTTAAATCGTTATCATATATATATATATATATATATATATATATATATATATATATATATATATATATATATATATATTAATTATTGAGATGGAGTTTTAATGGTGCATTATAAAAATGAATTTATTTTAGTAGTGTTCAATATTATTTTTTAATAATTAAACTTGAAACATATAGGGTAGGCAAATCAATCAAACTACTCGATGGAGTCGACACCCCAAATCACGGCAAAAAAATATATAGCTTGAAAATATTTTTTTCGGAAGTTGTTTTATAATAAAAATAATTATATAAGTAATTTATCAAATAATTTTAAAATAAACTCACTCTAATTTATTTAGAAGAAGAAAGATACTTAAAGAATATTGCTTATACAACTTATCTTTTACTTGATGCCATCCATCAGAACCAAAATGCATTTAGATTGAGAAACATATTAAGAATAAAACTCTAGAATTAATCCTAAACTTTCTTACTAAAAATGTAACTTAATAACGAATATATTGTATAAAAAAGAGTTTCTTAGCAGAAATTTGAAGATACCTGTCAAAAAGATGCGTGGTTAAAACACTAAAAAAATATGCATTGTTAAAAGAAAAGTATAATACATCACACTATACGCTAATCATTTAAAAAAAATCAGTTTATATAGTGAATTGTGATGTGCCTAAAAGTGTTAGAGCAACAACTTTGGTGGGCAAGTAAGTTTTACACGAAAAGATATCAAATCCTTTTCTTCATTTGTTATTGTGGCTTCTGCATTCGCACTTCGTCATCAATCAATTAAAGGATGACTTTGATTTAGACCTTTATAAATTGGTTAAGAACAGTGATCAAAACTTTACCTTTTAACACAAATCCAAAGCAAAATTATGTTTTATCCTTAAGAACATCATAATTGGATACTAATCACAAAGAGAAAATTGAAGACACAGAGAGAAAAACACTCTGGTCAGTTTCCACTGCTACACTGATTTATGAATCCCCGCTTACCTGTCTCTTGATGGTGACTTCCCAACCATGCATGCGTGTACATATTCATGATCTGTAGTTTAACTCCATCTTTCTTATTACTCATATCATATTATATATATATGGTAAACTAATTAATCCTCACATATTACAATTGCTACCCTTAACCCTTCCAATTCAAGAAACAGAAAAGATATTTAACATTAATTTTTCTGAGTATAATGCTAATTTACAAGCTGTATTAACAGTTTTCTGAACCACTTGACTAACTTGGACCCATGAAACTAAAGGTCCCTACTCCAGTGGAGCTAGTATTTGAGTGATGGACCCCACATACCACTCACAGTAAGTGATCGAACAAGATAGATGAGAATCACAACAACTATGTGTAGTAGCATCACAGGACTATTAACATTTGGAAATAATATGATGATCTCACACGATTTACTCAAATCCCATTGCACATGGGTGCAAATCAATAGCATATCACTGACTGTTGCATAAATCTTTGAAGGAGGGATCTTCTAGTGCATGCTAGCTGCACTTCATGTTTTGAATTAATTCACACCCTTAGTGTCTCAAATATCACAACACTAATACATACCTATGAAGTTGAATAAATCCATGTATATATAAATTAAGTTGGGGAGTGAGACTAAAATCTGTGTGTGTGGGTGGATTATATTAGCATGCATGGTTTTACAGGAAGTACGTGAATGGTTGTTAGGATGTTACATAAGGTGTGTCCTTTTGAGGATGTTTTAATTATCTCGTGAGAAGCGGTTAGAAAATGGAGAGTACATGGAAAGGGTCATTGCATTGGTACTACTAGCTAGCTAGCTAGCTAGCTTACTAATCTTGTGGAATATTTTGAGGCCCTTTTACCCATTCTTTTAGAAATTTTCCTATAAATAGGTGCTCCTGGCTGGAGAGAAATCTAACATCTCAAAGTTCCAAACACGATTCTCTTCTTCTCTTTTTTCTCTCTTTCATTATCACCATCTCCTTCACTCTAACATATGTGATTTTATTACTCTCTTTTTTTCTTTCAGGGGGAGGTAGAAGAGTACATGGGGAAAAGGTGAGAGGGAGGCACTAGTTTAGTAAGGTTGTTGACAGAAGATAGAGAGCACAGATGATGATATGCAATATGCATATTACTATATATAGAGAGTAGGAACTCATCAATTGTGCATCTCACTCCTTTGTGCTCTCTATGCTTCTGTCATCACCTTCAGCCTCCATTTCTCATTCCCCCTCTCCACCAACTGTAAGTATATTCAGAATTCATAAAAAAATTCACTGACCAAGCTCATGTATAATTTGATGTTCACACTGGAATTTACCTAGCCACTTTTCTCTACTAATGGCAGCTGTTACAATTATACAATACAAGGTTTTGAAAAACAGTCCATGGCTATGATTAGGCCACATCAAATGGAGCGTCTGAGACTGCAACCTGATTATAATTCTAGTCGCATCAACTATTAATCCTCAATTTCTTGCAATATCATAAAATGATGAAATGAAATTATACTATTCTTTGATGATATATGATTGTTATTAACCTTTTTATTTTGCAGTTAGACCGAGGACACTTAAGATTATCTGTTTGTTGATGCATGAGGAAGTAAGAATGAGAAACTGATCAAGGATTTAACTTTTTTGCTAATTTTCTACTGAGACATAATTAATTAGAGATGCTTGTGTTCTTTTTCCTATTAATCTCCTTCACTATGCTACAATGATTGATCATATTTTGATTTGCTGGTAGCAGATCTGTATTTTATGCTTCATCTTCCTAAGAAAAATCTGGCTTCCTTTTAACAAGAAGAATGTACTACAGCTTGCTTTATTGAAGAAGGACCACATGCAATAGGAATTTGTGGCAAGGGATTGCAAAGAAAATATATGGGGTCCAAATTCCAAACCGACCATGACATATTGTAGGGAACATATACACTTAATTGCTCAGGATTCTTCCAAGTTCGTACCCCACACTCTTGTTCAATGATTTACAAGGTGATCTCTAGCTAATGCAGCCAATAATAAAGGGCCAAGCTTCTCAGAGGAGATTTTTATGTGAATATACACCAATATGTGAGCAACATTATATGTACTACTTACTGTTCAAGAACAAAAACCAAATAACTTTATATACTGTAATTAATTTGGTAATTATGGTCAATGAAAAAAAGTTGAATGCAAATTTAAGAATTAAAAAAGGAGTAAGACACTTTGACTTAGTGGAGACAAATGGGTGGTTTTCATGGATGTTAACAACAGCTTTAGAATTGGTGTGGTTTGAGTGATGAACATGAACCCCATTATGACTATTAATGTGACGTATTGCAAGTGACAAACATTTTGTGTATTGCAATCCAACACAGAACCACCCATCTGGGGTAAAGAATGTGAAGAAGATAGAGTGAAATATGAGTTGTCTTGCCTGCAATGCAAGAAACATGAAATTAATGAAAATATTCTCCCATTTTCTAGAGCTACCGCTTTAAAGCTATAGCTCATTAGGAAGAAATTTGTTATTTTCAGATGACAGAGACCCTTTCCAGAAATGTAGATGCACACTCATTCAGATGTGACTTACATGCCCGTTACTATTTCATACCAGTTTGATATCATATATTATTATTATTATTATTATTATTATTATTATTATTATTATTATTATTATTATTATTATTATTATTATTATTATTATTATATTATTATTATTATTATTGTTTGATTGTAGCAAGTTCCGTGAATATAGTTTTCACTTGTTTCTCTTTTCACCCTCCATTGCATTTTCTACCATGCATATAAACCAATATTTTTGAAATCGAAAGGAACTTGGAACATGGTAAGATTTTGTTATAAGATAGTATAAATAAGAATAAATAAAATTAATTAACCGAAATGATTCTTATGATAAATAATAACAATGAAATTTATTAATGAAACAATTTAAAATAACAAAATACAAGATAAAAATCATTAATTAAAAAAGGTTAGAAAGAATAGTTTAGGTTGAGGCGTACATTGTTCTCCTTATATAGAAAACATTCTTACTCCACAGGATAAAACAAAATAATATTTGTTTTTCCTTCTTAATGCATAACAACAACCTATTAGATCAATCACGGGTAATAAAAAATATCTGAACCTAATAAATACCAATGTTTGTCCTTAGAAAAAAAAATAGTCCCCACATAAGACAAAATAATATACACTCTTATCTCAACAATCAAATATAAACTTGACGAATACATGAACCCATCAGATTGATCAAGTATAAAAAAGGATCTTTAAACTTGATGAATACCCATGTTTTAAAAAAATAATGTAGAATAGAAGACATTGAAATTTTTGTTTAAGAGTTGTTATTGTATATTTTCTTAATTTAAATATATTGTATTTATAGATAAAAAAGAGTAAGTAGTAATAAGTTGTAATAAATCTTATTACAACATAATTATAATAATATTCAATCATTCATTAAATCATGACAGATAAAGTTGAAAATATGGAACAAACGTTTACCAATGAGAATACAGTCAAGTGTTTTAACTACTTGTTATTTTTATTAAGGGGTATATTAACCTTCGCTGACACGAACACACTTTACAATATTTTAAATATAATTTTCTTTTTTTTTTCCATAACATCCATATCTTGAAAAGCAACATATTTATTCATAAAAGTAATAGTAATAGTATTAAAATTATTTTTTTGAAGTTATACTAATATTTCCAACAAATTTAATCGTTTAACATAAATGAAATGGAATTTAATAAAATTATTTTAATGAATGGAAATATATAAAATAATTTTTAAAAGGTATATAATATCATAATTTTATAATACTAAAAATAAAAATAAATTCATGGGCTCCTAATACTTAAAAAAAATATATAAAAGTTTAAATAATTTTTTGTAATATATTTAAACTGAAAGTTCAATAATACACATTAATATTTATTTTAAAAATCATATCGCAAACATTAATGTAGAATAAACAATTACAAATATTTTAACTTGATTTTTTTAATAAAAATATTAAAATGTAATTTCTTAATTTTTTGTTAAACTGATTTTTATCAGTAATAATGAAATTGGTAAACATGTATTCAAAGTTTAAAACAATAAAATTTAAAATTTAAATTTAATCTAATCAAACAATAAATCGAAGTTTTTATTACTTATATACTATAGTTTAATTTTATCTCTTCACAGTATAAGATTTTCAACATTAAGTAAAGATGTAACTTTATTCATTTTCTCTATTTTTTCACAATATTTTCATATATATATATATATATATATATATATATATATATATATATATAT
>Ga0209700_109401_pt1 | contig 11383 bp, 9 predicted proteins | sample SiratroredBW_FD_187528 | JGI IMG/M metagenome (GOLD analysis project Ga0209700, IMG submission 187528) | Root nodule microbial communities of legume samples collected from California, USA - Siratro red BW (SPAdes) (version 2) | ecosystem: Host-associated > Plants > Roots > Nodule | place: USA...
CCAAATCATGCATTTTAACATGTCAACGATGAACTGATGAATTGCAAATTGCTATCCTGTTATGTATTCACTCTCTCGGTGGTTGAGATTAAGTTCTGCAGATTTCGAAACTGGTAGTTTGCTTTCTATTCTTAATGTTATGCTTCTCTAAGCTGAGTTTTTATTCTTGTTATTAACATCTATACTTTTTCAGTGGCTTTCAAGCTATCAAAGAGAAAAGCTGATGACAATCTGCAGACGCTTCATCAAATACTCTTCGGGAAAAAGGGAAAGGTGACAGACTAACTCAGCTCTTCAGATGTTTTGTCATTCTTTATTTGATATGTTTTTTTTCATGCCTTTGTTTTTTAAATTAAGAGTGGATGGACTATATAACACTGGCTATTGGTTGTTCCTTGAATGGTATTTACATATTTTTATTTATTTTTTGTATGTGTAGGCAAAAAGAGTAAAGAGAAATATAGGACTGTTTTCTGGCTATGTGTGGACTGACAATGAGGTACGGTTGCATCGTATACTGTAAGACTACTTGTATTTTATTTCTAACTGTGCAGATAAATCTTAATAGGTTGTGCATGTCGTCTTAAAATTTTGAATGTCTGAGTCTGTTATTAACCTGCTTAAACTATGGTTATAAAATTTTTTTGGCAGGAAAAACAGAGAGCAAAGACAAAGGAGAAGATAGACAAATGTGTGAAAGAAAAGTTGGTGGACTTTTGTAATGTGCTTGATATTCCAATAAACAAGACCGCTATGAAGAAGGTGAAAGTTGATCTACAACATTTTTCTATCGTTGTATTGTTACAACTGTTCTTTATAAAAAAAGTTGTTATCAATGTGACATTTCAGGAGGAACTTTCTGCGAAGTTGTTTGAATTTTTGGTGTCCCCGCATGCTACAACTGATGTACTTCTTGCTGATAAGGAAATGGTAATTTTTTCCACATTATTTCATAAGGATAAGAATTGATTAATGTTCTTGTAAGTTGTGATACAATATGTCCACTGTTATCACTTATAGATTCATGTCATTTTAAATTGTTTATTCCAATCAAGTATCCTAAAATTAACAAAGTGAAGACCCAAGTGTCGGACCTCAGAAATTCAACCATGTGATTGGAGACTTATTTTGTCTCAATTTTGCCATATTCAACATGGGATCTCTGTAACCATAATTTAAATTCAACAGTTAAATCAATAAAAAATATCTAGCTAATTGTGCATGCCTTGTATTAACTGAACCTTAATTTGTTGTTTAAAATATGCTGTTATATGTCCGGCCTTTTATATATTGCTGTTAGTTTTTTCAAACTTGGTTTTATGTTACAGAAAGGTAGAAAGCGAGAAAGAAAGCAAACCCCAAACAAATCTGAAACTCCTGCCAAGGTGTGTTTTCATACTATTACTTGAAATTCATTCTGGCTTGCTGCATTAGTTATGGCATGCTTAAAAATGATTTTCTTCTGTTTTGATTTCCTTATACGTTATCTGGCTTTAGAAGCAAAAGAAAACCTCACTAGTCGGAAAAAAGCAAAAACAGTTTTCTGACATCGAGGACAGTGATGTGTCTGAACCTTCTGACGCAAAAGTTGAATCTGAGGAAGATGATGTGCAAAAAAGTGAAAGTGATCATGATGACGAAAGCATGTCGGAGAAAGAGGAAGAAGATAAAGAAAAGACTCACGGGCGGTCTTCAAAAAATACTCTGAATGAAGACCAAGACACACCTGTAAAGAAGACTACTATAGTAAAGACTACCAAGAGCAATGGAAAAACTCCAAAAGGATCTACTTCAAAGACAGCTCTTAATGACAATACTTCGAAGTCCAAGCAGTCTGCTTCCAAGAAACTGAAAGCAGTAAGGGAAAATCAGAATTCGAAAGGGAAGTTTGCAGACGAAAAACGAACTGAAAAGTCTTCAAAGGCTTTAGTTAAGAATGAAGGTTGGGTCTTTCTCATTGCAGTTGATAATATCATCTGTACTACATAATCTAATGCCAGTTGCCATAATTTGTTAGTTGCTCGAAAGTTATTTTTGGAACTTACGATCGCGTTTGCTCGAGTTGTCCCTGGAAAACTTATCCTCTTATATAACCGTGTTATGTTTGGACAAGTTACGTAAAATATTTCAATTTTATAGGACTGACTAATTTTATGAAGTTAGGCCTGTGTTACCTTACTTTTTCGTTCTTACCAGTCCGTTCTCATGTCATTGGCAGGCAAAGGTAAAGGCAGTGAGAAGGCTAAATCCGGACCCAGTAAGAAGGAAATGCATCAAGTGGTTGTTGATATTTTGAAGAAAGTAGATTTCAATACGGTAAGTAATGTTTTTTTGTGCCATTTAATGTATTTTTTTAATGTTATAATTTTTTTTTATAATTTTTATATTTTGTGATGCAGGCAACTTTATCAGATATCCTCAAACAACTTGGTATGATCTGTTTCACTAAATTCTCTTCCACCTCCAATTAAAGGATGGGAAATGATTTTGTGAACTAAGCTCTTCTGTGATTAAATGGTGGCAGGTACTCACTTTGACGTGGATTTAATGCATAGAAAAGCAGAGGTGAAGGATATAATTACAGATGTAATTAATAACATGTCTGATAACGATGGGGAGGAAGCATCGAATGTTGGAGATGACGACGAAGATGATGCATGATTGTAGGATTATAGTTGAATAAATTATCTGAAAATAGAGGTATGTGGTTCATTCCGCAGCTAAATTTTCTTACCATGGTTCTCGTGGCAGCCGTTTCATTCCATAATAGGTTTTGATGGATGTCTGGTTTGAGTTGGGACCTTTTTCCATGATAGGCATCCTCAACTTGGTTGTATTTCCTAGATTTAACCCCTTTCTGTGTATTATTAATATAATTTTAATTTTTATACTGAATAGGTTTTATTCAGATGGCTGTAAACAGTATTGCCTTTTAATTCAGAACAGCATGCAATTTTTTAATAGCTCGAAACCAGCTTACTAGTCTTTGAAACTTGAGACTCTTGTGAATTGTGATGACTTTCCTAATTCATTGCTGATAAGCATTTGCGCCTTTATGGAAAGTTATCTTGATGAACGGTCATTTTTTTATTTATTTTATTTTATTATTTTTTATTTTCTGATAAATGTGAGAACCATTATACCGTAACAATAAAATTTAAAACCAGTGTAATGTATATAGGTACCCCACTAAAAAGGTACAACGATAGAGAATAATAGTCATCAGTTTTCAAGCACCAAAACACTTTTTCTTCGCAATACGCACATGCCCTGACTTTAGATACCCAAAGCATTCCAGTAGAGGTCGAAGCAAAAACTTGTACAGAAGCCAATGAAATATGCACTATAACGAGTCATAAAGAGGGATTAGAGAGACCTGTTCAATGAGATAATCACCAAGCCTTTCATCATAAATGCCAATGAGCAAGGCCAGATTGGTCTTCTTGATAGTGACACCACCAGGACCCTTCTTCCCTCGAATGACGGCGCCAGGTTCACCTTGGATGACCATATATTTAGTGCCACCAATATACGATCCAGTACGAGCAAGTCCAATTAAAGTCTTTCATGAACGGTCATTTAGTGCTACTGATTATTCATTCTATAAATTAAAGATTAATATCTTTAAGGATTTTAAGTGTGATGAGTATTTTTTTTTCTTTCTAACATAATATTATTAGAATTTGATCCTTAAATTATTTGGTTAAGAGGAATAAATTATTACCTATACTAGTCAATCTAAATATCTAAATAAATGTAAATATTTATTTAAGACAAATAATATATATATATATATATATATATATATATATATATATATATATATATATATATATATATATACACTAACAGTATTTTTTTTATTGTTATTTGATCTCAAACAAACCTATATTTTTGTTTTATTTTGATAAAAGTTATATAAAAAAGGATTTATAATAATTCGTACTTTAGAGTTGAATAAATTAACCAAAAAAAAATTATTTTTATTTTAATCAATAGAAAAGTTGAACTTGAGCAATAAAAAATGCTTAATCAAAATTATACTTAATTAAAAAAGTTACCTTTTTCAACGTAAAAAATTTAAAGAAAATTACAAAAGTAAAGTTATGTTGTCAAACACAACTTCACTCTAATAAAAGAAAATCCATATTAAATAAGTAACAAAAATTTTGTGTAAGTAAAAGAAAAAAATCGTGCTGGTCATACTGCATAAAACAACTTATACAATCTTATAATTTAAAAAAAATCTACTAATTACGATAAATTCCAAAAGTGGTTATAGGTTTATAGATAAGAAAATCAAGTAATGAAATACTGATATTTGCATTTCTTGCCTATTGACATTTACAACTTGTTAAAATTTACTTTACATTTCTAGCACAACACAATATATATTTCTTGTCGATAACTGATATGATTAAAGGAATATATATATATATATATATATATATATATATATATATATATATATATATATATATATATATATATATATATATATAATCTAATTATTTTTTATTGTTTGAGTTATTCTTTTAGAATTAAGTTAGGTTCAAATTTAAATTTACATTAATATTAAGTCTACTTTTACCATTGTTAGAATAGTCTTTTAACAACTGAACTCTAAGCAATACGCACTATGAGAGAAATGAATTTGGAAGACCAAAAATTACAAAAAACACACATATATTTATATAGTCAGCTATGCATGTTGGTGCCAAAACTTTTAGTCTATCTTGAAACCACCTTAATGGTATCATACACTAATAAACTGGGTGTAACATTCTCTACATCTAATAAGCATGACTTTTTCTTGCCACACTCCTCTTATTACTAGCTACACCCCATGTTATCATTGAAAGAGACAAAAACCCTCTCTCACAGCACTACCCCAATCCTGCCGGCGTTGTGGCTGCACCTCTGTTCTCTGAGGAAGAAGAAAGAGAGCACATTCCAGAAAAATCTTGTTCTAAAAAACTTATTTCATAAGTTATCACATATGTTTTAGAAATTTTTATTTTGAAAAGTTTATTTTTAAACATATTTTATGTATTTTTGAAAGCTTATTTTAAAAAATTCTAGAAGTTTGTTCTAGTTGTTGAAAGCCGAAATATATTTTATAAATTTCAAATATGTTTCAAAATTCTGTTACATATATAGCGTTATGAAAATTGTAAAAACTTTATTCTGAAAGATAATCTGAAAAATCACTTTTACACATAATAAAATGATTATTTTAAAAATTATTAAAGTACAACTAAAAAATATAGGGTTGTAAGAAGAAAAAAAGGCAATAAACATCAATCAATTGCATCCATTTTCAATTAATGAACATTTATGAAGGTTAATTTAGAAAAACTTTAGTCGATATTGATCATAAAATAATATTAATCGACATCATCTGAAAATAATTTTAGTGTTTCACATGTGTTAAAAATATATTATTAATGTTGATAAAGAATCATGATTGACCGAATATAACACTCAATTTTGAACATGTAAACTAAAAAATAATTATAATCAACTTAAGTTCAACAGAAATTATTACTAATATTAATTGAAAAAATGATGTCAAGTAGAAAACAGTTCAACTTAAACGAAGTCAATGACGTTTCATCTCAGCAAATATCAATTGTTTAGTTGAAATTAAGATCAGTATGATTGAACTAAAGAGAAATACGAAGGGATAATAAATATTGATGTGATAAAGAAGAAAATACAAGGAAAAAATATGAAGAGATCATAAATAGCATTAAGAATTAAGAAATTACTAAGAATTTTAAATTCCTTCTAGATATGATTTAAAATTATTATAATTTCATCTTTCTTTTAAATTTTCTATCCTAACATATTTGATCTAAAACCCTTTTAAATTTTTATAAAAAAAATATTTTCTAAAAATCATTCCTCCAACACACTAGTAAGAAGTAAGAATGACGTAACAGTTCTTAACATAAAAACGATATTTAATACAACAAATTATTATAAAACAAAGAAAGAGTGCCAATTTACCAAACCCAAGACATAAAGATAAATCAATTAAAAAATGATCGAGTCCTAGTGCTGTATATCGTCCTTGTGGTTGACGATCTCTTTCCCGTGTATTTGGTCTAATCTAATTTAAAACAATTTATTTAATTATAATATAAAATTATAGAATTAAATAAAACAATTTATTTAATTCTAATATACGATTAGATTCTTCGAATGTTCTCAAGCAAAAACAAAACCTGAGTTCGTTCAATAATTTAAAATTTGTATATTTTCTGGAAATCAATTTTATACAGCTTTAGAACAATCTTTGGCATCAAAACTGATGAACTCACCAAAAAGAATTCTAATCCAATAATCTCAATTCACAAGGGTTTCATAACAATGATCAGAGAAAGATCTAAAACTGAGATTAGAAACTGAAGATGAGTTTTGCCTGTGACAATGGCCCACGCAACCCGCGGAACACCCACCGGCGACGTCTTCTTGGGAGGCGCCGATTTCCATCTCCGTCAGTGCCTCACAGAAGAACTCAACGTGACAAGGGAGCCACAAGGGACCGTCGTTTCTATACCCATATTCTCTCTCAGCACCCTCCAAAAGCTCTCTGAACAAAGGGTGGTTCGCTATCTCGATCTTGATTACGAATCTCTCTCTCTCGGGTCCAACGTACACACAGAGACAACCATGTGGAGCCACACAAGGCTTCTTCCTCTGTCGCCTTTGTTTGTTTCTCAATCTGCCATAGCTTCCGCTTAAACTGTTCTCCGGATGCAATCTCTTGCTGCTCCCCAATGCTCTCTTACACTTCTTCACAAACTCCATTTTCTTACTCTTAAGAAAAGTGTTCAACTTTCGTTTTATATAGAAACTACGTACGTGCAAGAACTATTGGGGTGGCAAGAGACTGATCGATGAATTTGTTCTGAGAAGTTAAGGTTGTTCTTCTTATATATAGAGACATGTTGGTTCGTTCAAAGGTTGTTCCACACGGTCGTGGATCACTTTGGTCTTACTCCTTGTAATTATTGTCAGTTTTAGACTAAGAAGCATGATGATGTGGCGGAAAGGGATCGAAACCCTCTTCAGTGGACTAATTAAAATGAATGTGCTGTGTAAAACCAAGTAACATATTTAGACCTATTTGCGTGGAAAGAGTCAAATGTTTGATAAGCAAACGAGTTTAGGATTGTGTATAACATGTGTTGGCTATAACTGTCTACTCTTAAAGGACGTTGAATTAGTATTTTATTAATATGGTATTTGTTGAAAGAAAATTAACTGTTAATAAATGAACACGGTGACTTTATGTTAAGAATATAATATATATTATAGCAGTAAATGGTTCTACTGGTATGAAACGGCTTATAGCAGTTTATAATGCAGAAAAAACGGTAAGAGTAATGTCATGGCTGGTTGGTGGGTGAGAACTGGGAAACGAGTTCCCACGCCGCAACCTAAGAATAATCAACCCAATAAAAATTAAAAGTATTTTCGGATAATAAGATTTTCTGTTAGAAAGTTTTTCTGTAATATTTATTTTATGTAACATTTTTTTATGTGAAAAGGATTTTATTTTACAATCATAATATTTTATAATACAGATTATTCACTTTCCAAAAATAATAACTAACATTTTAGGGAGTATAAAATCACATTTCATTGAAAAATTATAGATCATATCATTTGTATCGACCAATTCTAACACAAGAATTTAAATTTGCTATATGAAGTAATTGATATAATATTTTAATTACTTTTAACAATATAATGATCGATAATTAAGTAACAATGTGAAAATATGTTTTATTGCGTATAAAATGAGTTATATTTTTTTTAGGTGAATTTTTTTTATCCTTTTCAAATTTAAAATTATTATATTTTATTTTTAGTTTTATGTAATATTTTTTAATTGTATTCAATAGAAATCTAAAATAACCATTCAAGACGTGACACTAATGTTATCACATGACAACTGTAATTTTTTTTTAATTCATAAAATAAATTTTATTTATCTATATTAAAATAAAAAATGGACATGTAATTTAAAATTTTAAAATAATTAAAATAAAAATATTTTATTTTGCATACACTACAATAAAAAAATTAATATTTCATAACATCTAAAAATAATAATTTTAAGAGAATAACATATATATATATATATATATATACATATATATATATATATACATATATATATATATATATATATATATATATATATATATATATATATATATATATATACATATATATATATATACATATATATATATATATATATAAACACATATAATTCAATTGAAAACTGGTTCATTTCACACTCAATTCTGCTTTAGTGTGTTCTTATTAAATTTCTAAAACATATTAAAAGGAAGATAAGGTTGTCCTCGCAAGTTGTACTGGTAAGCATACTACAGTGTGATCTTATTCCTAACTTTTCCATTTGCTTTAACTAAAAGCACACCATGATCTGGTTCGTGTGCGTCTTTCTTTAGTCAACTGTGGAATTTATTTTATTTACTTTCTTATAATATAAAATTTAATTTACTTCTATTTAAATTATTTAATGATGTAAAAATAATCTACACTGTCATATAATTAGATAGATTATATCTGTTTTTATATTTTTACGTTTAAAACTTTATGATCGAGTTTCATGATCTGATCTATTTAATCTATATCTAAACACGATGAGAATTAGCTCACACAAAAAAAGGTTTTACAGGTTATTCTATTTAGTTTTAGAGTTAAACAAGTTTAACTAACAATTTTACATGTCAACTTCTATAACTCAAGTGAAAAAAAAAACGAAATAGCTGTTTATTTTAATTAAAAACTAAGACAATTTGGTACTTTAATTGTTATTATTTTTATTATTTAGAATTTTTTCGATTTTGTGATTTCTTCGTGTACTCTTTTTTATTTTACATATCAACTTGCTTGCTAGTGCGAACCAACCGTCATGTTGGTCCACTTCCATGTAGACAAGCTCAATCTTTCTTTTTTTTTTTAAACTTGTATAAGTGAAGTTTATTTATATATCCAATTATAAAATTTCTTATAAAATGTCTTGTGTTTATACAATATTTGTTCTAGTGAAAAAATAAGAAATAATATATTTATTATTATTTTTAATAACATATATAATAAGATTAATTGAGAGTAATTATTAGCTAGTTATAGATTAAACTATAAAAATGTAATATATGATCGATTATAATTTGAGTTAGGTCTAGTTTACGTTGACTTCATATAGTTTAGACTTAGTTAATAATGATTTGAACTGATTCAATTCAAATTGTTTTAAGTTCAACCTCACTTAGTGTCAACTTGATTTGGATCAAATTCGATTTAATTCAACTTGATTTATATCCAATTCAATTTAGATTGAACAGGTAAGACCCCACTCGACTTGTGATTAAATTTAACTCGACATACTTGATTCAACTTGGGTTCGATCCTTCTTGACCAATCTAAGCCACACATGCCTCACTTCAACTTGGTCCTTACTTAACATGGACCTGAATCGACTTAACGAGACATGGAACAATCCAAGATAGAAATGTTTGACTTGAGATCGATTAGACTCAACCTAATCTAAACTTGACCCATCTCAACTAATTTAGGTCTCACCCAACTTAATCCAATATGTTTTAGACTCAAGTTCCATCTTAACTCGACATTAGCTTGATTTAACTTGTTTTCACCTCGCCTAATCTTATCTTATCTAAGCTTAACTCAACTTAATTAAATCAAACTCTATGAACTTAACATTATTTTGAAGTGACCTAACTTATTATAAATTAATTTAACTTTAACCTGAGTCAATCTTATCAAAACTTAAATCTAACCTAAATTGTCTCGCCTCAACTTAACTTGTTTTGAATTTTGACTTAATCTATATTGAATTTGCACTAATATAACTTAACTTTAGATGTGCCTAATAACTAATTAAACACTAAATAATTTTGAGCAACTTAACCTTAATTTAACATCTTGATTTTAAATTTTTTAAATAGAAAAAATTATCTAAATTATATCTTATCTAAATTTAATCAGTTAGATTAAATTGTAAATTTAGAAATATAAATTTAGATTTCAAATAAATTCATTAAACTATATATAGATTTAGAGCATTATAAATTAAATTTATAGATTTGAATTTTTTTTTCACTCTAATAGTTATGAAAGTGACAGGGAAGAAGAATATGGGATATTTTATATTGTTTAATCGAATTACGTGTCTCCTGTGTGGAAAGCTAAAACTTTCAAAACTCGTCCGCGGCGGGTATCTTTTTTCTATAATCTCTTCATCCTCTTTTTATGTGGTACAGTGACGTTAAAAAACCTCGTGTCTCTAAATCATTACACGTGCCCATTTACTTTGAACATGTGGGAGAATAGTTGTATACAAAATTTAGCAAAGTAACAAGATTGATCAATAGATCATTTTTACTTGAAGTCCTAATATTTAATAGCACGTGAAAACTGCTGATAAAAAAAATACTAATCAAATAACAGTCAATTATCATCAATCATGTTTACCAAAAACCATATATTTTGTTGTTAATTTTTTCTCTGTGATTGTGGTTTATGTTAAATCTCCAGTTGTTTTGCGACTCTACTTTTTCTACATTTGAAACTTTTAATTAGAATTTATCTTTCTTTTTTAAAGGAATTTGTGTTCTTTTATCTTTTTGACCTTATTACCATTTCCACTTCTAAAAATGGAGAGCTGGTCCACATTTTCAATTCATCAGTGATGCTGAGTGGATGCATCCCTAGCAGCTAACTCTGACCCCAAAAAGGAAAAAAAAAAAACATCTAGAAGCTTTTCATAATAAATTATTTAAAAGGAAAAAAAGTTGTCTCTTTCATGCCATGGGAAAATCCCACAAATGGTTATAAAATAAATAAAAAATTGGGTGTTTTTGATGTAGAAAATTGTTTAGTGGAAAAATTTATGTCCAAGATTTAGAATGTATATTAACACATAGTTTAGGAAAATATATTGTAAAATCAACTTATAAACGTTTGACTTTGCAGGTCAAGAGGCTGAATTTGAAGGGGTTAGGTGGTTTGGTTAAAAGTTTGAGTTCCTATAACTGTAATTTCCAAACATATCCTATAGAGTTTGAAAATTTTTCAGACATAAGTCTTCAACTACTCACAATTGCAGATAAATGGAGTGGTTCGCATGCTCAAATAGTGATATAGAAAAAAAGAGAAATTTATCAGATAAAAAAATATTTACCTTTTTATTTATTAAGATAAAATCCATTAAACTGAAGTTACCAAATTAAAATTTCAGGTCTTTTTATTATATATATATATATATATATATATATACACACAATATTATTATATATATATTATTATATATATA
>Ga0209700_109405_pt1 | contig 11381 bp, 10 predicted proteins | sample SiratroredBW_FD_187528 | JGI IMG/M metagenome (GOLD analysis project Ga0209700, IMG submission 187528) | Root nodule microbial communities of legume samples collected from California, USA - Siratro red BW (SPAdes) (version 2) | ecosystem: Host-associated > Plants > Roots > Nodule | place: USA...
TATATATATATAAATCTGAAAAAGGAAATGATGAATTTTATTTATAAGAAATGTTAATAAAGAGTCTGAGTTGACTCGGGCGAGTGGTGCACTCGTTGCTTTTAATTAGGTCACAGGGTTGGGGTTTTTTTAAGGTTTAAAAATCCTTGTTTGACTCAAAAGCAGGGAAGGGTGGAGAAGAAGGTGAAGAGTGAGTAGATCTGAGTGTGAAGCAAAAGTCCTCCCAAAGTTTTCATCTTTCAATTAAAGGGTCCTCAAATAATGCTCTGAATCTTCCTCTTTCTTCTTCTTTGCTGTTACCCCTTTCACTCTCACACAATGGCTCGTCCTTGTTTCCACAAGCTTGTTCTCTCCACCACTCTTCAATCCAGACAACTGGTACTTTTTTTTTATCACTCATTCAAATGTTTCTTTCTTTCTTTATTTTTTTTTTTTTTTTTTTTTTTTTTTTTTTTTTGTGAAATTGATTATGCTATATTATTGATTTTTAGGTTTGGGGTTGTTTGTGAGTGTTGCAAGAAAAAGCTTTCTGGGTCTTTGCCACTTTTTCTTACATTTTTTTCACAAGATTGGGTTTTTTTTTACCCTTTGCATTTGTGTCGGGGTGGGGGCTGTTCTTGGATTTTCTGTTAAGATTATGATAGAAGGATGGTGCTTTCAACAAGTTTCGTGGGTTTTACAGAAGAACCTTTCTAGAAGGTTTTATGAACTTTTCGAGAGCTGAGTTGAGCTGAATGGTGGTCCTAGAATTGAAAGTGGGTTTGGGTTAGTTTACTCAACACCATGCATGCATTAGATATAAGCTCTACAATTTTCTTTGGTTTGGTGTTCTTAATTGAACAATTTCCCCTGTAATTGCTCTGTTGCTGTTTTTTGGAATTAATTCTTACAAGGAGGAATTAATTATGATTACCTACCCACACTCGGAAGTGATACATGAATGACATAGTTAGTGGCACAGAAATTGAGGATGTGCTGTCTGATTGATTTCATGATAAAATTTATGCTCTTGTTGCTCCCTTTAAATTCAGGAACTAGTTGGTTATTTACATTTATGGAGCTATCTTCCTCTGTTTCTTTAGTAGTGGAACAAGGAAAATTTAGCATAGTTATCAATCTTGGCGCATAGCGGTTGATCCCAAAAATGCTATAGCGGTGTAGATGGTTGTAATTGTGATTCTTTGTTTACACTGAGTATATGATTTATGTTTATGCTATATACATATAAAAGCTCAAAACTACTCAAAATTCATGATTTCATGATATATTAATAATAAAATGTCATAGGTATAAAACAAAACATACAAGTAAGTAACAACAATATTCAAGGAAATAATATATCTCAATTCTTAAAGTTTCAAAACATTTAATAAAATCCCTACCCTCATAACATAGTGAAGAGTGCAGGGTGGGTGTCTCTGAAAATTGCTAGAGATGATGGGTGCTATGAAGCACGGAGAGATGATGGGTGCTATGAAGCATGGATACTGACACGGATACGGATACGTAGACACATGTAATCTCCAAAATATAACCACGGGGGACATAGGATGGGTGGCTTTATTTGCACAAATAGAGGCAGCCTCGGAATAGAGAGAAAGAGATAGAAAAGGTATTTGAGCAGATAAATAGAGGAAAAGTATCGGAAAAAGGGTTCGGGCTTTTATCCTTCTTTTAAGGGTAAAGCCAACTTAATAGTCCCAAATATGTTGGGAAAATGTAAATGTAAAATGAATTAGAATTTAGAAGTCAGAACTTGGGGCTTTACTCTCCATAATGAAATAGTGGCGTGATCGGTAGTGAATGGAACGATATTGTCTGTGAATAGTGATACATTGAGTGTAACATAAATATTCTTGCAAAATTAAGATCTGTAGTATCCCCAATTTGCGATATCGATATAACATGTTGTTATGGGACAAAATGCGGATATAATCTTTGTTTTGTTCTTTTATACACTGTTTTCAAATGGTAGCAATGGTGGAATAGTGTTGTGGATTCTTGGTATAGAGGTATTAGTGGGGCATGGTGCGTTGAGTTTTGTGTGCTGGCTTATGGTTTCTGCAATTGGCTTGACAGCCATAGTGGAAGACACATCCTTAAAATGTTATTGAAAGGACAAAGATGCTATGTACTGCAATTTATTTATTTTACTTTTTAACCCTTGAAAAATCACAGCTTAGCCCTCATGTGACCTTTTGTTTACTGAACTCCTCTCTTATGTGACTTTTACTTTCCATTCCAGAGTGAAAATACACTTCCATCTTTGTATAAACAAGGTTCTTCCATTCTCAGGAGATCAAGGGCCTCCTCTTCCTTCCCATTCACACCATCCTCTTCTTGATCATAGTAGTTAATCGTGTGCAAAATGCCGCTATTGTACTGTTGCATGTGCCTCTTGCGTCTCCTAATGTCATCATTTTGCAGTTTGCTGTTGCAGTTGCTGGAGCCCAAATTGCAACACAAATCGTGCTTCTCATCATGACAAAGAGCAGGCACTCTAGGTGTCTCAGTGCAGATGGTTTTTCACTGACAATACTGATGATGATTTGGCTGCTCCAACAAAGGCTTTGTAACCCCCACCAATTTTGGATAGCCTATACCTCCTACCCCTTACTGCCACCGACTCCCACTCCTCCATCTGCAATGTCTGCCTTAGGGAGTTAGGGTTTTATAACAACAGGGGCTGACAGTTATCTAGCATCTGTGCTGTCCCGGGGGCCTAGGTTTTCAGGGGGAGTTAGGCCATGTGGTTAAAATGTTTTTGTTTTTTAACTCTTTATTTTTGTTTTGGTTTGTTGTGCCTCATGTTAGACCTAGTTTAGTTTCTCAATTTCTTTGTTTTTATATTATTTTTTATTTAAAGTTTAACTTATACTATGATAAACTGTAAATAATATAGTAAATAGTAATAGTGATTAAAATGGTAGGATGTGATCAGGGTTATAAATAGCGCTATAACAGTGTAGCTTTTGTAGCATATCAATAGTGGGTGCCATAGCAGGGCTTGTCTGGAGGGCTATTTTTGGGATTGTAGTATCCAAAGTTGAAATCTATAGATGTAATACTAATGAAAATGATAAAGAAGACTTTAATTTAGTCGATGATGACCAATAATTCTTATCTAGGAAACGTGTGTTTGACTTCTATTGGTGTTTACTTGTGTGTTTTGTTTGACACCTATGACATTTTATTGTTAATTTTGAATGTTATTAATTTGAGTAATTTTTATTATTTTGAAAATTTATATGCATATAGTATACATTATAGAAACTATAAAAGTTTTCATAATAGTGTGGTTATCCTGCCATACTCTATCTCATGGTAGTGTATATTTATCAGTTTTCTATATTGCTTATATTTTGCTGTTTTATTATAAGTCCTGTATTTTGTTTGCCTCCACTATAATCCCAATCCCATCCATCTTAATTTTTTGTTGTGGATTTTAGGCTTGTGTATAGCTTTAAAAAGTCTTGCTTATAATATTATTTGTATGACAAAAGTTTGCTAAATTGCAAGAGATAATTACTCAGTAATAATAGGAATTTAAGTTAATGAGGAAACACAGTTTTAGGGCAGCTAATACAGATAAGAACAAGAATAGTACCGCTGCTAAATAGCTGATAATTTCCCTAGATTGGAGATACCTTCCAAGTGCTGTTCATGAAGGTGGGGATGATGAGGTATTGTTTAGGTGGTGATGAAGGGTTGTTGAATTTCCCAATCTTACAGTTAGTATTATTATCATAACATCTTTGGTTTTGTATTCTTAGTATTTAATAGTATTCAGAACCTAACCTGTATTTTTGCATTTCAGAGGATTCCGGATAATTTTCTGAGGAAATATGGGGCCCAGCTTTCTACAATTGCTACCCTCACTGTTCCTGATGGTAGTATTTGGCGAATAGGGTTGAAGAAAGCAGACAACAAAATTTGGTTTGTTGATGGTTGGCAAGATTTCATTCAACGGTACTGCATTGGTGTTGGATACTTTTTGGTGTTCATGTATGAAGGGAACTCGTCCTTCATTGTGCATATTTTTAATTTGAGTACCTCTGAGGTAAATTATCAATCGGCCATGAGAAACCATATTGATGGATCATGCTTTGCCAATTACAATCACATTTTCGAGGAAATGGAAGACATAGACTCCATTGATTTGTCGCCTCCATACCTTACATCCGGTTCGATGCAAAACAAGGGTTTTGCCGGATCTGGAGATCAACTGACACCTGCAAAGAGTCATACTCCAGCTCTGCAGAATTTGTTCAATGGTGGATCAAAACTCAATCGCGTAAACTGGGGTGATGGTGGGAGTCCTTATTCTTCTAAGGCTCATTCACAAGGCAGCCACTCAACCAGAGACATAGGTGTTCAGTTTAATGCTGTTGAGTTTAAAAGGTCCACAGAAGAATTGAAATTGCGGTATTCTAATGAGGAAGCAGTTAATAAAACTGCAAAAAAGAAGCGGAAATCAGAGTCCCGTAAGCTTTTATCCCAGTTTTCTTTCTGTCTAGTAACCTAAAAGATGAGTTTTTTTTTCTTTTTTCTTTTTGTTACTAATGCAATGTGTGTGGAACTATAGAGGGTGAGGAAGGCTCAGGTGAAAATGAAGAGGAGGCAGAAATGCGCTATAGGTTTTATGAAAGTGCATCTGCAAGGAAAAGAACAGTGACAGCAGAAGAAAGAGAAAGGGCAATCAATGCATCAAAAGCATTTGAACCCACAAATCCTTTCTGCAGAGTTGTCCTGCGACCCTCCTATTTATACAGAGGATGCATAATGGTGAAATGTTCTTCAATTTGATATTTATCATTATTCTTCTCCAGCATCATGTTATTTTGCATACTCAAATCCTGTTTTTTCTGTTTTCCAGTACTTGCCTTCGTGCTTTGCGGAGAAGAATCTGAATGGGGTATCAGGATTCATTAAACTTCAATTGAACAATGGCAGACAGTGGTCCGTTCGCTGTCTGTACAGAGGAGGTCGAGCCAAGTTAAGCCAGGGATGGTTTGAGTTCACAGTGGAGAACAATCTGGGGGAAGGTGATGTCTGTGTGTTTGAGCTCCTCAGAACCAAGGAAGTTGTGCTGCAAGTTACAGTCTTCCGTGTAACTGAGGATGCAGCAGGCTTGTTGAACTCTCCTATGCAGCAGCACAGCCAAAATATTAGCCACACCAAGCTCTTGAACCCTCATTTGCAGCATCGCGTTAGCAGTACAGGCAAATTGATTAGAAATTAGCGGTGACTGTGATAATTAGACTTTGTTTCTGAGTGATCTGTTGTTTATCTAATTCTTCACTTGGAACTTTGATGCTTTACATGTTCATAAACATTTGAACTTAGTTATCCTAGTTCTGATACAAGTATATTTCGGTTTTGACTTGGGTTGTAAATAGATTGTTCAATCTAGTTGATCAAAAACTGAGTTGAAATGCTTTTGCTTTTGCTTTTGCTGTTTTGTTTTATTTTAGTTTATTCTGAAATTATAGTTTTTGTAAAAATGGTTTCATTCTACTGCATGTTTTTATAGACTGCTTAAAATGAATTTTTGAATCTGATTTTTCTTCACATTGGTTCTTTAAGATTTTGATGTACTTTCATGACATTGTGTTCGGATAGAATTTTAGGATGTATGGATATTAGGTATAACATCAATGATAGTTTTCTTCATTCTATATGTTCTTATTTTCCATTTGTAAAGCTGCATTTGAAACAGATTGTTCAATTCAATAGCTCCAGGACATATTCTGACAAAAAGTTCAACTATCTGAAACTAGGTTACTATAATGCATTAGTGTTCTATCTGAAAAAATGGCAATTGCTTTCGGCACCCCTCAATTTGAACTTGTACCATAACAATTTTTCAGAATGACTATTTTATCTTTTTTTAAAGGGACTTGTGGATTACTTGTTGATGAAATTTATAAATAAGACATTTAATAAAATGATATGACCATATTATGACGTTTTTAACCAATAGTTTCTTTAGAATATATATATATATATATATATATATATATATATATATATATATATATACTTTATTTTTTAATTACATTAAAATAACTAAACATCTTTTGCTAAACAAAAAAATAAATAAATTAAAAGATCATATGGTTTATTGGGGTGAGGATACTTTCATTTCCATCGAATTAACAATTTTAAGAGTTTGAACGTAAATTCTTTTGTAATTTTATAAATTAAGTGAAATTATGAATCTAATTTTTAAAAAATCAAACACAGATTAGTATGCCAAATTGCAAATCTTGAACTCTGTTTAGTTGAACTAATCTATTATTTCATTCAGACGATGTGGAACTCTCAAAGCCAAGAAGTAGCTAGCGGAAAAAAGGTTCATCAAAAGGAGTAAACTCAACTAGCAAATGATGGGGTTTCCAATTGTTTGTTGGTGAGCATCTAAGTGAAATTGTAGGCCACAAAATCACTAAGCTATCGCATTTTCTTATCAACCAACCACACTCTTTCTACCTTATCCTTTGATTCCCGTGGATCCAAAAGTATACAAAGTCCCTTCAACACCACTGTGAACTCTACTCCAAGAACCACACAACAGGATATAGAGAAGCCATTCCAGCTTCAACACCAAAGGTAAATTTACTCACATCACTAGCACTTTTACACACTTGACTCACTTTTTCCTGTTTATATTGTTCAAGCAATCTTCAATAGATTCAAGGGTGTCTGACCAACTTAACCAATCCTTCATTTTTGACCATGTTTTCTCATTTCAGAGAGAATGGCCATGGCCAGTGCAACAATTCCAGCCACAATCACTGTTGTGGGCAGCACAAGAAGAAGGGAGAGGAGTGTGCAGTTCATCAGAGGGATCAATTCTTTTGGGGGGTTGAAGGCTCAGAACAGTGTGACATCATTAGGCCTTCCTGTGTGCACTGAGCAGTGCTTTGCTAAGGTGGTGAGCTCATTGAAATATCCATCTAAGGGCAGAAGAGGAGGTGCTGCCTCCTCAACATGCAATGCTGCTGCTGAGATTTTCCAAATTGCTGGCATCATTAGTGGGCTTGTTCTTGTTGGGGTTGCGGTAGGATTTGTCCTTCTTCGAATTGAAGCATATGTGGAAGAGACAGAGTGAGAATTTCATTTTCATATATGTATCTCTATCGAAAAAAGGGATAAAGTTGTCTTTCTTTGATTCTTGATATGATGTTGAACTAAATAAGTTATTTTTGGGCATAATAGTACCATATGAATTTATTTGGAGAGAAGAGTTGTACACAACGTGATCTGGCTTGTTACATGAAAACTTGATGGGATCTTTTTTGTGGACCAGGTATGGAAAAAAAAGCATATCACCCTTTTGAGAATTTGGCAACAGTTTGTTGCCTAAATATGAAATCCACTTCAATTGGCTTCGTAATTGTTATGAAAAAGCAAAATTTTCTTTGTATCTGTTACTATAGTGAAAACTGGAAAATTTTGTTTGCTAGAAATCAGAAGTTAGTACCTCCAGTTTGTGTTCTCAATCGATTATACAGAAACAAAAACATTGCATATGTTTCCATTTCTGAGGATTGAAAAAGGTTTGAGATCAGTATTCCTCTCACATTGAAATGAATCAATTTTAGGAAAGGAGCATCCATCATTGCATGCTTCTTGTACTATTGAAAGAAACTACAATATTATATAGCTAATGATTTTGTTGAAGATTATATCACAAGTTGCAAAATCCAACTAAGAGTTGGATATGGCATCTTTGTAAACCCAGTCTAGTATTTAGTACTCTAGTCATGTCATGAGGTTAGTGCTTGCTCAATGTGAAGTCTCTTTGTGAATCCTCTCATATTCAATCAACCCTTTTGTGATGAGAAATCTTGTGATTTGAGTCTGAAAGGTTCTCCAAATATTAAATTGCTGCAGAGATCTAACTGCACTGTAAATTGACCAATTCCTTTGCCTGCAAAACCAGCCTCATAAGAGTCACTGTGACTGCTCAGTCTTGTCATTATCACTCTCTATGCAGGAATCCATAGTGCAAAATCCATGTTATATATACATAAACCAATATCCTTGACAGTGAACTACAATAGAAAGAAGGAGAGCTTCAGTTAAATTCTAAGTGCATGTTTGGATTGAAGTTAGAAGAATCCAACAGTACTTTTACTCTACAAACAACAATTTTCTTCTTCTTAATTTGGTGAATTGGAATTCATTATTGTGCGTCAGAATTTGTATAAGTGTTTTTTCAACTTCAATCCAAACAACTCTCAGGAAGACATAATGCGTTCTAGTGTTGCATGCCAGGATCACTTGTATATCTCATCTGAAGATTTGTACTATAAATGGTGTGTTCGGATAGATACAAACTTGAGTATGCATCACACTCCTAATAACTTAATCATACAGAATCTTGTGAATCTCTTCCTTTTGAGTATTAGTAACTTAAGCTGTATTACCTTTTGAATATTAGTAACAACAATCATAACTTAAGCTTGTCTGACTCCCAATGGGTGCACTCTTGCTTTATTACCTTTCATATTATATTTTTTCAGAAATGTACTGATATATCTTTTATGATAACCCCATAATACCTCCAGAATGATCACAGCATCTTTCATCTTGAATTCTCTCTGAGGAATATTTTGGTAATTGAATGATGTGAAGGAATAACATTACCATAAATTACTAGATCTATTCTTGAATAATGATAAGTATGTTCATTCTCAGTAAGTTTTTATTTATTAAACCATTATAAAATGTATTAAAGAAAAAAAAAAAAAAACAATAGGAGATTAGGCCAAGACCCACAACAAAGAGTCAAATTACAAAATCTAAAATTTGAAAGTCCATTTATATATAAAAAAGGCCGTAACTAGTAAAAGAGGACATAGAATCCTACCAAACTTCATCTTATTCATGATTAAAATATGAGAGTAAAAAAATTTAAATTTTAGACTTAAATCCTTGGATTTTCTTAACCTTATTCTTAAATTCCAAGAACGTTAGCCACTAATCACATTCAAACCAAGGGTACTTACATCATTTCCAAGCAGTAGACAACACTATTTTTTTCTCTCTTTCAAACTCAACTTCCTCAAGAAAAATCTCGCACCATGAATAGCTCACTTATTTTGAACTCCATATAAAATTCCTTAAAAACTTGGAAGAGATTAGAAGTCTTACAAAACTAAATCCAATTTGTACACGTTTTTATTATGATTTTTAAAAAACCTAAGTTGCTTTTAATTCATAAGAGAAAATGGTTTGGCTAAGATAGCATATATTAGTTTGGAACCCACCTATTTGTTTCTATATGATTTCTACGTGATGTCAATGTTCCAAGATCAACGTTTAATACTTTCGTATTGTTTTGTGATTTTGGTGGGTTTTTTTTTTATTATTGTGTATATTTTTTTCAAAATTTCTAGAATGGGTAAATTGTGTCATGTCACCGTGATTTTATATTCCAACTTTAGTGTAAAGATGAAATCGTGCTATGTCATGGGTTAATTAAAATTATATTGAGGGACACGATTTCAGTTTAAAAAAAATTCACTAAAATCGTGTCATCTCAACACGATTTCAGTATATCTATGTATATCTATATTTTAAATTATGATGATCAGTTTCCTATGCAACTCATTCACCATGCATGCATCTGAATCCTAGTCCTATGTCGAAAATCCGTTTCCTAGAAGTCTCTCTCCAAACCCCATTCTTCTAACTAAAATCCATACAAATGATCCACCATTAATGATAGGCACAATGCCAAGTTCTTAATCACATCGTTGCATGATTGCTGCACCCACCATGATTGCTGCACCCACCACAACCATTCTTATGACAATCATGCATGCAACCTTTCCGCTACCCATATTTGAAAATAGTAATATTATATCTTTAGAGTCAACTAGTTCAAAGACAAAGGTGTAGAGGTTACTACAATTTGTAAGTAGTGTGTACAAGTGATGTAGTGTGGGGTTTATATAGACCCGTTGTTAGAGTATTGTTTTTGTATTATTGGAAGAGTCCCAGATATAAATAAAAATATTTTTGTAAACTAATATTTAATTATTTGAAGAGAGTTTTCCATTTCCTTATATCAATACGTCATGAATAGTCACATGCACCACCAGTTCAGGATTACAAGCTTACCTAGATGATGGAACAATGAGAAGTACCTTGCTATGCCTTAGGTATATTGTGTTGCTCAGATAAACTGTGCTTGAGGTGAGGTATCTCTGCAACAACGTTCACTCATTTCAAACTGTGCTTGAGGTGAGGTATCTCTACAACAACGTTCACTCATTGCAAACTATTCTTGAGGTAAGGTATCTCTGTAACAACGTTCACTCAATGCAAAATGAAAGTAAGAAAAGCACGACTATGGTGACTGTGTTGTTTAATGTAGGGGTGAAGAGGGTGAGGAGGCACCGCAAATATGTAGGTTTATAAACCCTAAAACCCTAAAGCAACGTTTTTATTCATTGGGCGCACTTCTATATTGGACACACGCTTTTGTATTCTTCTGCATGGCACATGCATTATTCAATGCAAAGGAAAAGCAATTGAAAAGCATTCAAACCTGTGATCGAGTGCAGTATTGAACGAATTAAAGGATTCATGCATGACCTGCGGAATCGGAAGCCGGACTCAAAATTTCAACCAAACAGATATCGTGCCACGCTCCTACGATTTTTGTGTAACAGAACTCATGCCACATTAGCACGATTTTAAAAACAATTTTCGTTACACAAAAATTGTGGGAGCATGACACGATATCTGTTTAGCTAAAATTCTGAGCGCTTTCATACACGCCAAGGCTTTTTCCAGAAAACGTGTAAAAGCAATGAACGAACGTGAAAGATATTATAATGAGTAAAATTGGTGCAGTATACCTAAGCACACCTAAGAACACTTAATATTCTTCCCTAAATTGCAAATTTGTAAGATTCAACGTACTCCATCAATCACACTATTTTAAAAATTTTCAAATCCGAAAATAGTGTGTATTATGCATTCAAAATCGTCCAAACATTACATAATAGGTGCCTTGAATTGAACAATCCACACTCTTTTCCACCAGTCTGTTCGCATAAAAAATTTCTTTCATCTTCACCGAGACAAATCTTTTTTACCATAGATTCATGGAATGCTGAAAGCAATTCTTATGTAATTTCAGATGAACCATTCATTCCGGATATGGTCGATGATATGTCAGATGACGATGACAATGAGAAACTATTGTCAGATGAACCATCTTTACCTAATTTTCACAACATCATTCAGTCAAGCATCACAAAATATTCAGTTTGATCTAGAAGAGCGCATGTGTTTTCAAAGTAAAGAGGTTATCGTCAGTGCGATCAAACAATATCATATTGACCAAAGATACATTGTAC
>Ga0209700_109410_pt1 | contig 11375 bp, 6 predicted proteins | sample SiratroredBW_FD_187528 | JGI IMG/M metagenome (GOLD analysis project Ga0209700, IMG submission 187528) | Root nodule microbial communities of legume samples collected from California, USA - Siratro red BW (SPAdes) (version 2) | ecosystem: Host-associated > Plants > Roots > Nodule | place: USA...
ATATATATATATATATATATATATATATATATATATATATATTTATATTCATAAGCAATGCAATATTAATTAGCCTTTGGTGCTCTCGCATGTTTTCTAATTACAATGAATCAATATTAATGTAGTAAATTTAGAACTATATTTTTAAATTGTTTAACAGCAACTTAATGCTGGTTTATTCTTGTTCATAGCATAACTACCTCAGCTGTTCAAATTGCTAAGAGGAAGTAGAAGGCTAATTCCACTGGCAAGGCAATGAACATTCCTAACAAGATCCTGCAATGAAAAACAATAACAAAGACATTAGATGTCCACTTTTTTAAATAAAAAATAAAGGAAGTGAAAAAAAGAAGAAGAAATGTCACTATTAACTAACTTTTTATTTTGACATGTTAACTTTTTATAGTTAATATTTCTTTAGAATGTAAAATTAATCTTTTTTACCAAATAATTGAATTTATAAAAATTTATGCAAATATTAATTAGTACTATACTACCTTATTTCATTTTGATATACGCTAAAATATAAATAAATGTCTATTACTAATTAATAACTTGCCGGAAAATGTTTTCAAATCAAGTGAAATTTATACATGAGAGAGATAAATATGAAAACGTCCTATAACTGAATTGCTTAAATTTGTATTTTACACAAACATATATTAAGTGGTATACTGGTAAAAGTTTGACACTTATATATATACATAGAAGGTATAAAATGTAATAACTTTTCCAAATGAAAATTATAACATTACATCATATTTGAATTATCAAAATAAATATACATTAAATGATTATATAACTAACAGCCATAAATTTCAATTTTAAAAATTCATATATATATATATATATATATATATATATATATATATATATATATAAGTTCAGATTTGTAATTTTCAAATCATTATATATATATATAAATTTATCTGAACAAACTTTTTGATAGACATTTTAAGAAAAAAAAATGAAAATAAACGTATACACGAATTAAAGTTAATTTTCAACCATTTAATATAGTCTTTACAAATAAATATATTTAATATATTAAGAGATATTTTAACACTTACGCTGTGCTTAAAACGGCAGGATGAACATTATATTCTTTGGCAAAAACAAAAGGAACAATTCCTTGAGGTAGAGCTGCCTGCCACATGCAAGATCATAATCATGCAAACTATTTACTTTTAAACAACCTGAAAAGTAGAAAAAAATAAAAATAAAAGGAAAAATCACCTGAACAATTGCCACTTTAAACAGTGTGCATCTTAATCCTATCAGAAGAGAAGCCACTGTCATCAAACCAGGTCCAACCACAACTTTCAGTCCTATTGCCACCATTGTCATCCTTGGCCCACATGCTATGATGCTGGACTGTGATGCCATGAACAGACCTGATACCAATCTCATCAACAAATATAAAAAATTATACCCTTTAATTTAAATGCAATTTTAGAATTGCACTTTGGATTGTGTCAGTTATTTTCTAAACCCTCATTAAGAAACAAGTGCATTGGGTGCTCAAATTAGTACTTCATAACAAGAAACCATGGACTTTTGCTTTTACTTACCTAAGCTGAACATGGCCATGCCAAGACCTCCATTGGACAATATTTCTATTGACTGATTAACAACTTCAGGCATGTGCAATCCCCACCTGCATGCACAAATTGTCACCTTAATTATATATAATGAGGAAATTAAATACAATGATCTTGATCTGAGTTGAATGCTATGAACAGACATGTTATAATTACCTGAAATGTATGCTTGACCAAATAAAACCTATTAAAGTTGCATATGTATTAGGATTTTTCATTAGCTTCTTTCCCACTTTGGCAAGAATGGGCAAGACCTTCAGCTTCCTTTTTCTTCTAGGGTCTGCATCTTCTTCTCCTTTTGATTGTACCTCACGATCAGTGTCTGTTTCTCCTTAAGGACATTTAAACAAAATACAAAAATTACACCATTTTCATTTCTGGTTCAGTTTTATGCAAATATTTGTACTTCGATTTCACATCACATGGCATATGCTATTTTGAAGCGCAATCAACATGATATGACATATGTGTTAGTTTGATTTATAAGTTGCTCTAGTGGGACATAATTTCCTAACACAATTATTGTATTTAAATATTCAAATGGCACAAGAAAAGAGAGAGAAATATATTCACGATAGAATATTAAAATAAATAATAAGCATTAATGAAATATTTGAAAATAATATAGCATTCAAATATTGTTACTCTTATTAACTAAGCAATATATTATCTATCTAGCTATGTATATATAGTGTTATTATAAAGAGAAAGTAATGAAGAATGAATCTAGATCAAAATGAGGGATGCTATTGAATTTATGTTTTGCTGATTAAGGTAATCACTATTTGTTTCACGTATATTAATCACTGTAAATCTCATTACTTACAATGAAAATTATCCTAATATAAACACCTACCAGCCGAGCCTTGTGATGGTGGTGCAGCTGCAGCGGGCCTGGTGTTGACAGCATCAAGTTCATAAAGAAACAACAAGAAATTGTACCAGATCATGCTCTGCAAGAAAATAATCTGTGCCAGGAGAACAACTGCTTCATCCTTATACATAGCTTTCATCAGAGGGATTCCAAGAATCAAAGTGTTGGGGAGTGTTGTTAATGACAAACCCGTTACGATCCACTTTAAACCTCCTCGGCCACTGATCTTAGTGATTGCTATTAGGACTAGAAATGCAAGCACTTTCTGAACAAAATCGGCATATACGAGTTTGAGACTCATTTTATAGATGTTGTTAGAGGAAATGGTTTGAAATGACAAAAGGGGGATGGAGAACTTGGCCACAAATTTGTTTATGCCTGAACATTGATCTGGTGTGAAGATCTTCCACCATTTCACAGAAACGTAGGCCAGTATCATGGTCACATATAGTGGAACTGTGGTTGCCACCACATGATAGGCATCTGCTAGGGAAATCATGATGGATAGTGTAGGAAGATTTAGGATCCTACACCTTATTAAGCTGCCTTACGTGCTTTTTAGGCTATTTTGTCCATGAATATTGGCTTAAGAAACTTCTTCGGAGGCTTTCTTCTACACAAAAAGAGACTTAAGGTTATAAGATTATATTTTCATTTCAACAATAATTTAAACATTTATATGATAATATCAGTGATTGAAAAATAATATCAACATTCAAATCTGACAAGGAATTACATCTATGTTTCTTTATCTAAAATGAAAAGCTTGTACCTGAAATGGGATTGGATTGCTAATTTTAGCAGCTTCTTTTTTCTTCCCCTTTTCCCGAAAATGAACCTTAGCGTAATAGTAAGGTTGCTGCTTTATGAACTCTAAGTCACAACAGTTAAGTATTGAAAACACCATGTTTACTTTGAGTAAGACAGCATATAATTATGATCTTAGGTGTGTCTGTTGGATCATTCTTTCTTGTTTTTTCTTCTTTTGCTAAGCTGGGTTATCATCTATTTGGAGTTCCCAACTTCGTTTTTTCTTCTTTTAAACTGTTACACTGCATGTCTGTGGTGCCTCATATCATGAATCTGATGGTTTTTTTTGGGTGTAGATATCATGATTTCACAAATTATGGTCAGAAAAAAGAGCTAAATGATCAATAAAGTGAGGGTATTTGAGTCCACTTGAAATATATAAAAATTAGATTCCAATTTTCTTCTTGGCATAGTCTTTCGGTTCATAGGTTCTTTAACAAAGCAGACCTAGACAGTGTATGCTGACAAATGTGCAAATCACTATCAGAAGACAAAATCATGATATAGTTCAATTATTTTTTAATGTAAAAGAACATAAATTCCAATGCCCTATTTTTCGTTTCAGTTTGTGTTCAGCCTTTGTCTGTTATCCCTATGAACAATCTTCATTCTGAAACATGCAAAAATTAATCTTGGGTTTACACTACTGTCGTTATGTAACCCAAAAATTAGCTTAAAATTTCCTATATATTGATCTTGAGACTTCTTTTTTCTATAAAATATTTTTTTAAAACTTTTCAAAGCTAGGAAGGAAGAATAAAGAAGTTAATTGGAAGTTAAGTAACTAGGGACTGTTAAGAACTGTGTGAAGAAGAATACTTTCTAATTTTGGTCAAAAGTATTGCAGCAGGGAATTTACTTTCCAAAACGTGATTTTTTTGCCATAAAAAACCCATCATCTCTTTCTTCATGTTGTCTTTGTGAGAGAATATAAAACTCAATCCACCAAGGTCATTAAATTGTCTTTTCATGGAGGGACGATGCTAAACAGATATAGATTTGAAAGATTTCATACTAAATTCTAATGGATGGGTAGAAACATAAATATTTTTTTTACTAAAAGAAACATAAATCATTTGTTTCTTTATTGTCTATTAAAAGTGTATTTAAAATATTTAGTTCATTAAGAGTGTTTCATAACATGTATCCAATTCATATATTAGCTATTTTTTAATGAATGAATATTCACTCTATTTATTAAATTATATTATTGTTTTTACAAAATAATGCTCAACATTTATACATAAATACTTGATGCAATGAATGTTGGATGATTAATTATTCATGAATTTGTTTTATTATTTTTATAATTGGAAGAACTTTTTAGATTTTTGCATGGATCAATGAATTATGGTTAGCTATGGTTAATCAAAGTAACTGTGGCGAATTAACCTTCTCAAAATCCACTAAAATAGAAGTTGTGATTAAAAAAACTGTCTTCGTGGAGAGGATTTAAGCAGAAAAACATCTTTATTCCCCTGCGTTTAAAGAAGAGTAATATAAGTTAAAGTTTATATAATAAGAGAGAGGGGAATTTAAATTTTCTGATATTGATTATGTTGATATATCACTTTCATATTAGTAATTTCAGTCCTGAATAAGTCATTGTCAAATATACCTCTTATTTTGATGTGATTCCCACTAACAAGACCAAAGAGATATTTGTAAGAGACCAGAAAACTTATGTCCATACAAAGTTTCCGACAAAAAATGTTCCTTAGCATAATAGCTACACAATCCCCAAGTTGCAGGTCTGTTAATGCTGTCAAAGAAATTTGACATAATTAATATACCAAATAAATCTCAATACCCAATAAAGTAACAAAAAATTATTAAAACGATTTAATTAAAATAATATAACTTATAATACTAAAAGTATATTTTAAATTACTGGAGGTGAAAAGGCACAGACAACAATTTCTGCCTTCACACAATTAACTTTTAATGTAAAGTAGCAACCGAGTTTTACGGTATCCTGCATTTCACTTTCAATCTAGTAGATCTTACAACGGGCGGCTATTCCTGTTATACCCAACCATCAAATACCTTTTCTTATTTTATTTATAACATAAATATAAAATTTGTGTCATATTTTTATCTTTAGGTATTGGAAAAAGATAATAAAATGGACTAATCCACGTAATACTTGGTATACCAAAATGGAGGAGATGGACTCACCAATTTTCTTTTTCTTTTAAACTTTTTTATTCTAAAAATATGTTTAATTATGTAAATATTTTTCAAATATTTAATTAATTAACGTTTCACACTAAATAAATTAAAAAAATTATTTATAATAAATTATTCTATTATAATTATTAATAATTAAAATTTATTTTATAAGTGTCAATGATTTAATTTATAATATTTGTATCTTTAAAAAATATAATAATAAATTAATCTTTTAAATTGTCTATTTTATTTATTTTTTAATTTAAAACTGACAGACTAGATAGTCGGGTGAACTTCCTTTCACACTCTAATAACGGTATACTTGTACTTATTTATTAAATATATTTTTACAAAAATAAAAATTATAATAAAGAAAACATTATTTTGAATTTAATACCAAAATTAATAAAGTATCAAATAAATTAAAAATATTTAATAATTTAAAAATAAATAACATTAAAAAGTAGGAGATTCCCATGGTGATACCCTTTACATTGATAAATTTATTTGTCATTATCTTATAATCTATCTCTTTTCTTTCTTACATAAGATTTAAATAAATAAATAAATATATATATATATAAAGAGTACTTCATCTACTCCAATCCATTTATACCTATTTAAATATTACAAATTGAAATGTGTAGGAGTATATATATTTGAGACGCATTGAATCATCATTAAAGTACTCATGAAGGATATTCCTAGAAAGGTTAAAGCTACGCTTTTTTTACAATATTTACAAAAATGAGTGTATTTCTATTGTACCATCACTACAATTAGACCTACATTTTCTTTATAATGTCCCATACATGCTTAAAATCATACAAATTTACTTAGTCACATGTGTGTGCAACGGGCTGAGTTGCATTTGCCTCTATGGTGCATTTGCCTCTACTCTTCTTCCTCCTTTCTCTCCAAAAGTGAAGTGTTAATATATGACCAACTTGTATTGTCTTCTCAGATATTTGTGTTACTGCATTGCGAGAGATCCTAGACAGAATGAAATACTCTGCCTCTTTTCATTAGATATAGAAGATACAGACCCAAAATTACTTTACAGAATTCATGAGAAACCTACACCTTCACCATGAGCACTTGGATGCAAAAACAACATAGAGCATAGTAGGTGCACAACACATTATGGTGGCACAACACATAAAATGATAACCGCACATATAAAGTGACTTATTATTACACCTGCACTGCTAACAAATTATGGGGTCCAGAAGATATAGATCAAAAATATACCCCCTGCACCTGGAGGGCCCTATTTCTGATCAGGTTCATGAAATACAGATTGGCAGAGGAATTATCTCTATTAGTTTCATACAAATGTTTAAGTTTGTTTGATTCTATGAGTAAAACCATTCTTATATTTAGGCATTTTGATCCATTACTTGACACATTTTTGGCTCAAGTTCATTCTGTATTTTGGTGTCCACAGATCCTGAATCTTCCACAAAGTTATATGATTACTTTTATAAGCTTGTAATGCTTATTTTTGGACAAAGAAACCGGTCATAGTAAGAAAAGATTGTTTTTTGAATTTTGTTTCTAATCCTTATACAATAAACATGACTTATCTATCATTATATAAAGTTTTAAATTTCTGCTTATTTTAATTATTTCATGATGAAATTTATTAAGAAAAACACATACTTTCATCTCACATTTGATACTGCTAAACTCGAATATGACATTATATTGTTTAAGTGTGGTATGATAGCGGTCCGATAACGAATGATTCAACAACTATATCAAGAAGTAGAATTTAAACCTAACTCAACTTTACAAAATCGACCTATAAAAAAGATTTGTATTTATTTATAAACTTTTAAAGTATCTTATTTTAAGTAAATGCGAGATTTTCAACAAAATTAAATAAAAATGATTAAAAAGCCGCGCGTATTGCTATATGCACGAAGGAAGAAGCATGGAGTAGAATGATTGGCACGCATATAAATATCGTCACTCTAAAGCCTCTCTGTGTTCTGATGTTTGAAGGAAGGAATGTTTATTTTATATAAATGTAAATTCCTTGTAGGTGTTAATAAACTTCAGCTCTTCTTTCTGCTAAAGTAAAAGTTAGCTAGTTTTAACTTAATAATAAACATTCGTTGGTGCAGCAGTGGAAGCTTTTGACCAACCCTACCACTTACATTGTTAATGTTAAAATTAGTTTTTTTTTTCGGAACTATGTATTAACTATATACATATAGCCATTGTCCATTCTTTAAATAAAGCCCTTTTTCTCGGTGATGCTGTCCTATAAAGATCTGCATTCACTTGGGATTTCTCAACAATGGCCATATTCATAATTAGGTTTCCTTTTATGATCAGAATATGTTAAATTTCATTGTAATTAATTTCATACCGTGTGGAAAAGATACGGCTTACTAATTTTATTGTGAATTTTATCTTCTTAATATCATGTATTTTTTTTTTATTTTAGAAAAAAGCTAAGTTAAAAATCAATAAAATAGGTAGTACATTTTATTCTTTATTCTTTATTGATATTCTTATTTTTTATTCTAAAATAATTAAAAAATATGACTACTGAATCAGCAATCAACAATCAAGAAAATGGTTGCAAAGGCAAATCGCTTTCTTTAAAAATAGAAAATTAACCACTAACTTATCTAGCAAATGTGTTATGTATATTACTATGGATTTTGTTACAGTTTAGTAACTGAATTAACCACTGTAGTTATAGCGACTAAATACAGCACGTGTTAGAGTTTCTATTTTTCTTATTCACACGTATGGGCAAAAATAATTTTAGACCTATTTTAAGAAATATGTTAGATCTAGATTTTTGAAAATGTATTTACTTAAAATGGTAAGAGATTTAGATCGTTCAAGTTTAATTATATGATCTATTTAAATAAATATAAATAGTAATTTTTATTAGTATTATTAAACAATTTTTTACAATGTTTTAAATTCTATATTTTTTTTGTCTTTTAACATAAAATTTACAAGAACATTAATAGACAATGGTGTATATTAATTAAGAATTTCGTTTTTAAAATTCTTAAATATTTTTACTACTAACTTTGTTTTTAAAGTAACTTTTTCTTTTTTTAAAAAAAAGTAGGCCAATCCTACATTTCCTACCAATGTTTTAACTTGAAGATGTATTGAGAGGAAATTGAAAAGAGTGGATTTGAAGTAAAATTATTATTGATATTATTCTTTTTAAACCATATTATATAATTAATTATATTTATTTTATTATAATATTAGTATAAAATAATAATAAATTAATAGTAGAAAAAAAGTATGAAAAAGATTAGTTTCTTTCCAAATCAAGGGTTCAATGCGAAGAAAGAGCACAACAAAACTTTTTCCTTGTTTTTCGTTTTTTATTCATCCAATGGAGTTTTCCTGACATTTCCTTGCATTGCATCTTTCTTTGCAAATCCATTAACAGACAATTAGCCGAATATGACGCTGATAAATAGTAACGGTTAAGACCAATGTAAGGTTAATTATACAGAACCAATTTCACCCATGCTTATTCAACTGGACAAGATAGAAGCAAGGAAACAAGGATGAGAAGGTGTAGGCTAAGTGAACGGATTAACAGTCATTTCCTTTTCAAGAATGAAATAGAAAATAGCACCACAGATAGAAGGGGTTCCCACTTTTTATGCTCCTAATTTTAGAACTGAACCTTTCAATCTTCAAGGAATGGCATCATTATTTAAGCCTGCACATTTTGCTTCTCTCAATAGCTCAATTGAGCACAATGCTGTGCACCTAAATTGTTTGCTTCTAATTGGTATTGGCAAGGCTCAAATATACCCATTGGTCCTTGCCTTGTAAACCAAGAACAAAAAAAAAAAATAATTAGATTCTCAAGAAAAACAAAAAAACAAAAAACTCCAAACAGAAAAGAAAAGAAAATCGAAAGGCATTGGGAAACATAATGGCAGGAAGTTCAAGCAAGGTTACCTTTATCTTGGTGGCTTTTGCCATTACTATTCCATGCCTTGAGGCTGGCATTGCTGAGTTCGACGACTATCTCAGAGCAAAAGCTCTTGGGGCCCGTGAAGTTGCCGTCCAATCCTACGTGCCTGACCCTGTAAACGTTACTCACGATCTTAATTTACATGTTCACGCGTAAGTACACTTTCATTATCATTTATTATAATTATTATGAAACAAATTCATTATAATTCATATATACATATATCTTACATATTTATAAGATATATGTGTTGATTTGCATGAACATTTTGATGCAGGGCTTTGGGGGAGGCGTTAAAGGAGGAATCAAACAACACAAGGAGGGAACTGAAGCAGAAATATGGTGGACCATGCTTGGCCCTGAACCCTATCGATCGTTGTTGGAGGTGCAAGAAAAACTGGGCCAAGAACCGTTTCAAGTTAGCAAATTGCGCCAAGGGTTTTGGAAGAAGGGCCGTGGGAGGACTCGGAGGCAAAATCTACGTCGTCACTGATCCCTCTGACGATGAGCCCATTGACCCTAAACCCGGAACCCTACGGTTCGGTGTTACCCAAAGGGATCCTCTGTGGATCACATTTGCAAGAAGCATGATCATCAAGTTGAACTACGAGCTGTTGATTTCGTCTGACAAAACCATCGACGGTCGCGGGGCGAATGTGGTGATCCAGGGTGGTTCAGGCCTCACCATGCAGTTCGTGAACAACGTTATTATCCATGGGCTTAAGATACAGAAGATCAAGTCCGTGCCAGGTGGCATGATTAGGGATTCTTGGAACCATGTCGGAATGAGAACCGTGGCTGATGGGGATGCCATCTCCATTTTTGGCTCTTCAAACATTTGGGTCGATCATATCTCACTCTCTGATTGCGAGGATGGTCTTGTCGACATTATCCAGGGTTCCACTGGCATCACCGTCTCAAATTGCCACATGACCAAACACAACGATGTAATTGCTTTCTCTCTTTCATTCTCTACCTTTTTTCATTATTGTTTCCTTTTTTCATTCTCCAAATCAACATTTAATCTTAGTAATCTTCTTAATATATAATATACTTTCAAAGATTCCTTTGTGTGTGTGAACATAGATTAATACGGTGCAATGTGTTGCAGGTGATGTTATTTGGAGCGAGCGACACTTTCCCCGGGGATAAGATAATGCAGGTGACAGTGGCGTTCAACCATTTCGGGCAGGGTCTGATTCAGAGAATGCCCAGATGCAGATGGGGCTTCTTCCACGTGTTGAACAACGATTACACTCACTGGCTGATGTATGCAATTGGTGGCAGTTCACAGCCAACGATTCTGAGCCAAGGAAACCGCTTCATTGCACCAAACAACGACGCTGCGAAGGAAGTGACGCACAGGGACTATGCAGAACCTTCTGTGTGGTCCAAGTGGCAATGGAGATCAGAGAACGATGTGTTCATGAATGGGGCTACCTTTACTCAGTCAGGGGAACCTCTTGGGAAGCTTCCCTTCAACAAAGGGTTCCTCATGAAACCTAGACATGGCTCACAGGCTAACAGGCTAACACGCTTTGCTGGTTCCCTCAATTGCAGGGAGGGAAGCCCTTGCTAGATTAGTGGATTAAAATCCATGGCTTTTTTCTTTTCCTTCTTCATTTGCCATGCTTAATTAAGATTAAGCAAACAACAACAAAGCAATAATAAATAGGAAATCCTCTAGGGTCTACTGTGAGCAGTAGCACTTCTGCTTTAGACAGACAGCAGTTTTTTTGTTTTAGAGCAGTTTATTAGAGGATGTCTTTGACAATGTTTTTTTTTATCACCAAATTTCATTTATATAAATATGAATATTTACAAAAATTCATGAAGTTTGATTTACATTTACATATTAAACCTCCTAATTGAACAAAGGGAATGCTTTGCAGTCTTTGACAACGTTATTGTAATGCATTTTTTTTTTTTTTTTTTTTATTTT
>Ga0209700_109412_pt1 | contig 11374 bp, 8 predicted proteins | sample SiratroredBW_FD_187528 | JGI IMG/M metagenome (GOLD analysis project Ga0209700, IMG submission 187528) | Root nodule microbial communities of legume samples collected from California, USA - Siratro red BW (SPAdes) (version 2) | ecosystem: Host-associated > Plants > Roots > Nodule | place: USA...
AAGAAATAAGAAAAAAAAAAACAAAATGTCATAAAGAGCAAAAGGATCTCCTTTTTTATTTTTTTTATCTTTATATGAAAATAAAAAGATGAAGAAATAAAAAAAAAAAATTAAAAAAAAAAAAAAAAAAAAACAAAATGTCATAAAGAGCAAAAGGATCTCCTTTTTTATTTTTTTTATCTTTATATGAAAATGAAATGATGAAGAAATAAAAAAAAAACATCACAGGAAGATAAGAACACAGGATTTACAAATTTCAAACTTCAAGATCCATATGAAAATCTAAACCTTACAAATCATACGTGTGAGTGTTTTTCAAAAATGATAGCCTACTTTTCAAAAGTTCATTGCTTCTCAGTTTTAAACTAAGTGTGGATAGTAAGACAGAAGAATCAATCTTCTCTTCTTCTCTACTTTTTCTCTCTTTTTTCCTCCTTTTCTTCGTATCTCTCAAAGTGATTAATAGTTCCTTCTTAAGGTAAGAGCAGTTATCACTCAAATGAATCTCCTTTTTTATTATTTAATTTATTTTTATTTTGAAAGTAGTTCAGAGCAATTTTGAAAGATTGACTTTTTCTTTTTCTATTTTTTATTATTAAAGATGAAGTGTAGATGAACGTGAGATGAAACAGTTTGAGAATGGTCATATTTTATTTTTTATATTTTTTGTTATTGTGAAATGAGAATAGGGGTGGTTCAGAGCAGTTTTAAGATTGACTGATTCTTATTTTTTTATTGTTATTTTAAAGATGAATTAAACGTGCAGATCAAGAAGCAGTTTTAAAATAGTTTCAGTTTCTTTTTATATATTTTCCTTTTATTTATTATTCTGTTTTTATTTTTATGTTAATTATTTATTTATTTATTTGATTTTTCATTTCTTTTCTTTATTATTTTTTTATTTATTTTGTTTTCTATTTTTGTTAACTGTTATTATTTTTTATGTTTTGTAAAAAAGATGATAAATTCAAACCTCTTTTTATTTGTTTTATTATTTATTGTTTTTTTTAATAAAAACCTAAACTAATCAAGTGTATATATTTTTTCTATTTATTATTTTCTTCTTTATTTTTTATTTTGATTATTCATTTAATTGTAGACACATTTTTTATTTTGTTAATTTTAATTTATTTACCCGGACGAAATCAGGTGTTGACACCTCCTAATAAGCCTCAAACCTAATTGACACTCTTAAGTTGAATTTATTAAAGCATTCTTATGCCTAAAGTTGAGTTGTTGTTCTTAAGCCTAATTTAATTACACAAGTGTTCACATTTACTTTTTAACTTATTATTTTATGTACAAAATTTTTTCTATCTAAATTTTAAGCATTTTTTCAATTTTTTAACAATTTATTTTTTCAAAATTAAATATTTTTGTGAAAACTTTTGTACAAAATACTTTAATTTTTTTAATGTTATTTTATGTTATTTTCTTTTTTTTATCAATAAATTCACTCTTTTAAAACTATAATTATTAATATAAATTAAAAATAAATTAACTATACTATTTTTTTAATTATAAATTAAATATTTTATTAGAGTTAATACTTCTAGATCGTTTATAAAAATTTTGATTTTTTAAATTCTTTTCACCCTTGTGTGGGTCAAACCCACACTATTCTGGTGCGTGGGTCTGCCCGCCGCTTGATTGTATCTTTTTTTTTTAAAAAAATTTTTTGCGTTTTGCATGGGTTTAACCCACACTACATGCAATTAATAATCTCCCTACTATTTTTGTACATGGGCATAACCCTCATTCTATTTATTTTTTTTTTAATTTTTTTTCCATTGTGCATGGGTCGAGCCCACTCTTCCTGTAATTAATTAATTCAACAATATTATTGTGTGTGGGTTTGACCGCTACGTGGTTTTATTTTATTTTTAATTTTTTTTGAATTTTGTGTAGGTTAGGCCTATGCTGCCTGCAATTATTTAATTTCAGATAGTTTTTTATGTGTGGGCTTGACCCTCGCTTTGCTTTATTTTTTTATTTTTTATTTTTCTTTTCCATGTTGCGTGGGTTGTTTTGTTTTGGAGTGGGTTTGGCACACACTACTGTCGTGGGACCATTGTCTCACGCATTCTTTTTGCAGCTATTTTTGTTTTTTTTTTGTAGTGAGTTGTATTTAAAGTTAGAGTGACAATGTATAATAAATTATAATGCAGAGATCATATAATAGTGCGTTTAACATTTAGATGATTTGGTGTTGATAGTCTTATAATAGTGCGTTTAACTTCTACTCAATTTTCCAAATGAGCATGTGCATAGTATGGATGATAACTAACTTATAATGTAGAAATCAGATCAACTGTTGAGATCATTGAACATTTAGATGATCTGGTGTTGATAGTCTTATAACAATATATTTAACTTCTACTCAATTCTCCAAATGAACATGTGCATAGTATGGATGATAACAATTTTATATATCGGTGAAAGTTATATTTCGAAAGAGTTATGTGTTGTCTATATTTTCTATGATAGAAATGGTTAGACATAGTACTTTTTGTGATATGTTGTATCTTGTTGGATTTAATATTAAACCTTAGTTTAATACTAGGGATGTTTTGTATGTGGTTAAAACATTCTTTTATGCTTCTATTTATATTATGTTTTGATTATTAATAAAAGAAATAAAATTAATTAAGTTAGCTCTTTAATTTAATCAATTATCTAATGAAATCAATACTAATTTATTGTAGTACTAGATTTTCTATTTGTAAAACCATGAATTCAAATCAAATTAACTAATAATATATTTTTTATTTTTTATTATCATCTCTTTTACACATAACTTCACTTGCTTTCTCGTACCTACCTTATAGCTTTTTGTAGACAACACTCATGTTTTCCAGCATAAAACACCGATTTATCAAATTCTATTTACTTGACATAATACATAATACACAAAATATATCAAACTTTACTGTATTAAGATATTGCTTTTTCTTTTCTAGTTTATAGTGATAATAAAAGATATACAATTTTGATCATCAAATCAAAATGTTGCTAACTATTATTAGGAAATTAACAAAATACAAAAAGCATGAGATTTTAAATTTATCTTTTTATAAGGAGAATACTAAATATAGAATATTTGATAAAAAAAAAATAACACAATGTCTAATAAATCTTGTTATAATACAGAGCTCGGTCTTCTATAGATCAATCATGGAAATTGAAAGAAATTAACCAGCAGAGGACTAATAGTACTACAAACTGAAAATATATTATAGATAATGTTGCAGTGAAATTTTTATACATCGGTCACGGAAATTGTAAGAAGTTAAGGACTAATGGTACTCCAAGCTGAAGATATATTATAGATAATGGTGTGGTGAAATTTCTTTGATATTGAGATTAAATTGTTAATCATGATGCGAGAAACTTTATTCTTTATTTGTTAAGCTCAAATTTTATTGGATATTACATGTGAGGAGATATTTTCAAGTAAGTATGTTGTACAGATCTAATAGTTTGTATAAGTGAAAAGATAGTTTCAAGGATAGGGTTTGTAATAGAGTTGGAAAATGCTTAAAGTCCTCCCATTAATATTAACTCAAGCTATAACACAAGCTATATATAGTTTTCTTAAATCTCTCCAGAAGATGAAACTGTTTGTTTTTATTTGGTGTCAATCACACTATCCTATTGTGATTCTCCTGTTAATTCTTGACCACACGAACTTTACATGTAGTTGCTTCCTTCTCAAAGGTTGACAAAGCACGTGCATGTAGTTCTAATGTAGTTCACATTTTTTTTTTCTTTTTTTGGAATAGTATTGAATCTCTCAGATTTTTTTTTTTTTTTAGTTTACTTAATACCAACAGAATCTTATTTGTTGAAGAAAGAAACCTCAAATTATTATTATAACAAAAAGATGAAATCAATAAATGTACAAGTAGGTTGAGATAGATTAGATTCATTCCTTTTTATAAATCTTGCAATACACTAGGTTCTAAATTTATTTTTGGATGTACATAAATTTATAAGTTTATTTCAATAAACAAATATGACTTATGATTTTTTTTTTTTAATTAGACTACCGATTTTAATTTAGACGATGATAAAACATATACTATACAAAGCAAAAAATTTTAACGTTCAATTACATATTAAAAGGGGATAAAATTAACATTTATTGTTACTAAGACTTCACTTTATAATAAAAATATAAAAGTAAAATTTATACATATCTGATCAAGTTTTAATATTAAAGCATTCTTATAAGATAACTAAGAACATTAAAAATTGGGGTAATTGTTATAACATGATTATTTGATTATGATCCTGTTATAGTTTCTGATTCTTATCTTGTTACCACATGGAATTAATCTGAGCTTTAGTTTTTTTATCTTTATCGAATTTATTACCATCTAGTATGTCAACATCTGTGAATTGATGGCAAGAAAAAACAAATCCTCGTGGCTCTTAAATGTTTTAATTTAAAATATTTCTAATTTAAATTGATTCATTTATTAAATATTTAATTGATATAATTTATTTAAATTTATTAAATTTTAATTTTTTGAGCAAAATAAATCCAAATCAACAAATTATATTAACTTCTTCATGTTTTCTTTACAATCCAAATCAATTAAGAAAATATCACCTAATCTATCCTCCAAGAGTTTGACATTAAAAACAATATTGTAAGCAAAACTAGAAATAAGTGTGTATAAAAACATAATTTTCACCTACAATAAAGAAATAATACTTATATATTTCATCATAAGTTTAAAATAATAAAAATCATCACAACTTCAATAAAAAAAATATGTAAAAAACAAATATCATGTTTTGAAATATATTTGACAAGTACAATTTTTTTAACATAAAATCATGAAACAAGATTATTTATTTATTTATCTCTCTCTCTCTCTCTCTCTCTCTCTATATATATATATATATATATATATATATATATATATATATATATATTAAAATTTATCTACTTTTACAAAGTCAATGTAGGATTATACAATTGCATAAGAAAATTCTAGAAAGAAATACTTAATCTTGCTATGTGAAGATTGTTAGAATATTATTATCAGAGAGTATCAAATGTATTTATTCAGAATAATTTTTATATTTAGTTCCCTATAATTTTATATTAAGTGAGCTATTGTAAACAAAGAAAATGAAATTTAAGAAAAACCTTCTTCCATGTTACCATATTCTTTGTTCATTTTTGTTCATAAGTTATCATATCCTTGTCCAACCCTTCCTAACCCTCGATACCATCGTAAGATGATATCAGAGCGGTGTTAGATCCTGGGAACTCAGAAACCAACATCATTGTTCCATTATCCCTCACAGCCGAAAAACACAAAAAAGAAAATGTCATTTTCAAATGATGAAATTAGCAACAGCATGAATGAAAACCAAACTAACTCCTCAACCATTATTGATGAGCTAATTTTGCAAATTGCAAATATGCTTCGTAATGGCCTAGGGATTCAGCAAACACAAGCCAATCTTGAAAATTTCTCAATTAGTTTCAAATTAAATGGAGACAATTATCCATTGTGGACAACACTCATGAAGAAAGCTATCGGTGGCAGAGGAATGAAGAGTCATCTAACAAGTATACCCCCGGCACCAGAAGAGACAGAACAAGCATATGAGAAATGGAAATAGGCAAACCAAACTGTCTTCACCTAGATAATTTAGAATATTGAGACTAGTTTAATAAACAATGTTTCCCAGTTCTCAACTGCCAAGGCTTTATGGGAGGGATTGGCTACTACCTATGGAAGCAGACCACCAGGATAGGGACAGGGTGGAGTCACTCAAAAACCGCCTGACGACGCCTATCACAGCAAGATAAGGAAGACAAAAGTCACCTCCACTATACTCATTGCAGAATGAAGAAACACACCAAGAATGTTTGCTTCAAAATCGTGGGTTATCCCGAATGGTGGGAAGATTCCAAACCAAAAAATCACAAGGCTACCACCGTTGTAGGCATCCCGCAGACCACCAGTAGCAGCAGTTATGACACCAGAAGAGAGGAAGAAACAAAATCACAAGTCGTTCATGGAAGAGTCGTGGTCACTCATGGAGGTGAGAAAAGAGAGGAGAATACCAGCCCAGGAAAATCTGATCAATGGATTTTTTATTGTGGGGCAGCTGACACCATGACTCATAACCATCACGATTTTGATAGTCTCTCCACACCTGTTAAAACCCATATTGAAACAGGCAGTGGAGAATTAGTTGCGGTACAAAGAGGAATTAAAAAATTGTCTCTATGTTCTTGCACTATCATCAAAATTACTTTCTGTAAGTCAAGTTACAAAGGAGCTAAATTGTGTGGTTCTCATGTTTTCTAATTTTTGCCTTTTACAGGACATTCTTACGAAGGAGATCATTGGGCGTGGTACTGAACATGGAAGTCTTTACTACATTGATGAGGTTGTTCACAAGGGACATGCCATGCTTGCTCATGGAAAGGTTACAAGGCAACTCTAGTTATGGCATAGACATTCGGGACATCCTTCATTTGGGTACCTTAAGATTTTATTTCCTAGTTTATTTACTAGTAACACTGAGCCCATCAACTATGAAACTTGTATACGGGAAAAGAATCATAGGGTTACTTTTCCTCTTAACAACAGTAGAGTCAATTCTGTTTTTTCATTAGTACACTCTTATATGTAGGGCCCAGCTCCTAATTCCCACAATAATCAATTTTAGTATTTTGTGTTATTTGTGGATGATTTCTCTAGCATGACATAGGTATATTTTCTAAAACACAAATCTGAAATACCCGATAAGTTCTATGCATTCAATCAAATGATTCACACTCAATTTGACAAGAAAATCCAAGTACTTAGATCAGATAATGGTAGAGAATTTGTTAACAAATCAATGCAGGAATTTTTCAAAGAAAATGGCTTAATCCATCAAACGTCCTGTTTAAACACACCCCAAGAGAATGGTGTAGCAAAACGGAAAAATCGTAAGATACTAGAGATGACTCAAGCTATGATTTTTTATGCACAGGTTCTGACATGTTTTCGGCCCGAAGTTGTCGCTACCTCGACCTATCTTTTGAACAGGCTACCCTCTAAGATTCTTAACCACAAAACACCCTTACAGATCCTAACTATTCAGACTGATATCCCTCCTGTCCAAATGTTACCACCAATAGTTTTTAGGTGCTCTGTGTTCGTTCACATTCCCAAAGCTAACAGAACCAAATTTGATCTATGTCTTCATTGGATATGCTACACATCAAAAGGGGTATCGATGTTACAACCCAATCACTCACCGTGTATATGTGACTATGGATTGTGATTTTTTAGAATCAGAATATTTCTTCAGTAGCCAACTTGATGTTCAGGGGAGAAAACTAGTGAACCACCAAGTTGGTTAAGTAGCCTTAGTTTCCTAGAAACTGTTCAAAAAGAGTAAGTAGATGGAGCCAACGAGCATGTCTCTGTCAACGTAGGAGGGACCAGCACAACCAATGAAGATCTTTTTGAGAATTTCCAACAAGAGGTAAGTGATCTTCACTCTACTAAGTTATCACCTGTTATCAATGAAGTCACTAACAATGACAAGTTAGCACCAGAACCAGAGCCTTTCACACTTCTGCCAAGAAGAAACAAAGGGGTACCACCTGACCGATATTCTCTAAAACATGTTCCTCGGAATTTCAGGTATCCTATAAAGATAACTAAAGAAGGAGTGACAGACATTGCAAGAGCTTTTCTTACCTCCCTTTTAGTTCAAGACATTCCCAAAATAGTTCACAAAGCCAGTAAGAAGGGTGAATGGAGAGAAGCTATGAAAACAAAGATGGAAGCTATAGAAAAGAATGGAACTTGGGAGAAGTGCATTTTACCAGCAAGGAAGAAACCAGTAGGGTGTCGATTTATTTTCACCATTAAACACAAAGCAAATGACACCATTGAGCGATATAAGGCAAGATTGGTGGCAAAAGGCTATACACAGACTTATGGCATTGACTACTCAGAGACTTTCTCACCAATTGCAAAAATTGACACCGTTAGAGTACTATTTTCAATAACAACAAATAAAAATTGGCCACTCCACCAGTTTGATGTCAAGAATGCTTTTTTGTATAGGGATTTGAAAGAAGAAGTGTACATGGAAGCTCCTCCAGGGTTCTCTAAAGACTTCTAAAGAAATGAAGTCTGAAAATTGAAAAAGACACCCTATGGGCTTAAGCAGTCTCCACGTGTCTGGTTCGAGAGGTTTACAGTGGCCATGAAAAGGTACGGGTACAAACAAAGCAACTTTGACCATACTTTATTATTGAAAAGAAAAAGAGATTTGATGACATGCTTAATAATATTTGTGGATGACATGATCATAACCGGAAGTGATGTAGAAGAAATTGCACACTTGAGGAATAACTTGTTTAGAGAATTTGAAATGAAGGACTTAGGTGGACTAAAGTACTTATTGGGAATAGAGGTTCTTCGCTCCAACAAAGGGATATTTATTTCCCAAAGAAAGTACATTATGGATTTGCTTGCAGAAATAGGAATGGTCGATTGTAAACCAGCAGATACTCCTATGTAAGTTAACCATGGCTTAAAGTTCGAGGAATGAGTTAATCTGGCAGATAAAGAGAGGTAACAACGATTAGTTGGGAAATTGATTTATCTGTCGCACACTCGACTAGATATAGCATATGCAGTACGGTAATAAGTCAGTTTATGCATCAACCTCAAGAGGATCATATGGAAGCCGTCATAAGGATTGTCTAATACTTTAAGGGGACACCAGGAAGTGGGATCATGTTCCAAAAGCATGGACACTTAAAAATTTAAGCTTATACTAATGTTGATTGGGCTGGTAATCCAAATGACAAGAGATCTACATCGGGCTATTTTATTCTTGTGGAAGGTAACTTGGTGACATGGAAGAGTAAGAAGCAGAAAGTGGTTGCTCTTTCAAGTGCTGAGGCTGAATTTCGAGGAATTGTCAAAGGTATAACTGAAGTCTTATGGATAAAAAATTTAATAACCGAGATTGGCTTTCCACCACAACTACCAAGTCAGTTAAAGTGTGATAACAAGGCAGCAATCAGTATCTCAGAGAATTTTGTACAACATGACATAACCAAGCATGTTGAAGTGGACAAACACTTCATCAAGGAGAAGATTGAGGATAACAGTATTGAGCTTCCATTTGTAAGGTCAGAAGACCAGTTGGCAGACATTCTCACCAAAGTTGTTACAGACAGAGCATTTACCCATGTCCTCAACAAGCTAAGCATTGGTGATCCCACTACTCACCTTGAGGGGGAGTGTTAGAATATTATTATCAGAGAATATCATTAGAATATCAAAGAATATCAAATATATTTATTTAGAATAATTTCTATATTTAGTTCCTTAGAATTTTATATTAAGTGAGCTATTGTAAACAAAGAAAAGGAAATTTAAGAAAAACTTTCTTCCATGTTATCATATTCTTTGTTGATTTTTGTTCATAAGTTATCATATCCTTGTCTAACATTTCCTAACCCTCAATACCATCGTAAGAAAGATATTGTTAATTAAATGTTTGCACATGATCATCAATAAACTCGTAAAGTGGTAGGATTAACTTTCCAAATTATCATTTTATCTTCTTTAAAAAGGAAGGATGAAGAAGTGATTCACCCAAAGAATTATTTTTTAAAGTAATTAATTGAAGGGTTGAAATCAATCATCTCATTCTCGGTTAAGTTTATATTAACTCACTTCTTTCTAATAGATTTTATTCTCATTTTTTCTTAATCTATAGACAAGTTTGTATTCAATCAAATATTTTTAATAGATTTCATTCTCATTTTCCCGATTCCTAGCCACAACAGAAAGAGAGACTAAAGAGAGACTGAAATTAAGTTTCACATAAATCATATTATTTAGAGGTATGATGAAATCTTCTTTCTTGAAGGCACGTAACTAGGGAGAGTAGTCCATCATCAATACATTTATGTTACACAAGACATTGATCAGCGTTACAAAACACCAATTTAAGATGAGAAAAAAAATGAAGTATATTCAAAAATTCAAATAATTCAATGTGAAACACGTAAACAATGCAAGTAATTAAATGAGAAACACATAAATAATGCAAGACAGATGTTCTTTACAGAAAGATGAGAAAAGATGTAAGGTTAGATATGAAGGATATGAGTTTTAAAGAAAGTAAGAAGATGGCGATTTCAATGGAAAGATAAGAATTACAAATTAAATTTATATGTACCATAAAACTTTATACATTATAATTAATAATAGATGCCCAAATGCCCAAATTAATAAAACTAAATTTGTTTAAAACACATGCATAAAATCTTTTTAAATTTAAATACATTTGATTAACTCCTTTCATATTCTTAGATTGATAATACAATTCTAAACCATTAATATGATTACTTCAACCTAAATAAAAATGTTGACAAGAAAAATAAAAATAAAATCGAAAATTAGAACAATGGAGAAAAAAAATGTAGTAGTCAATACATCCAATGCATTTTTGATAAAAAAAAAAGACAAAAAATAGAGGATTAAAATGTTTATAGTACAATTTACTATAATGAAGCCTTTTAATACTTCAAATTCACTCATGAAGTCTCTATATCAATCAAATTAAGGAAGTACCAAAAAATTTTAGAAAAATAATTTCCTAATTATTTGATACTTCATTGATTGATAGAGATTATAATTCTTAACCCTCTTTTTGAGTGTCCTATTATATTTTGTTGAGCTACAATCTAAATACTTCAAATTCACTCAAGAAATCTCTATCTCGATCAAATAAAGGAAGTACCAAATAATTTTAGAAGAAATAATTTCTTAATTATTTGATACTTCATTGACTGGCTAAAATAGATCTTCAAATACATATTAAAATTTCTAACCATCTCACATTTTATTATATTTTGTGGAGCTACACTATGAATACTTCAAATTCGCTCATGAAATCTCCATTTCAATCAAATCAAAGAAGTACCAGATAATTTTAGAAAAATAATTTCTTAATTATTTGATACTTCATTGATTGACTAAAATAGATCTTCAAACATAGAGATTATAAATTCCTAACCCTCTCTTTGAGTTTCTTATTATATATTGTTGAGCTACAAACAAATATATATATAGGTATTAGGTCTAGTTAAGCTCGTGGAATGAGTCATGTGACCTCAATCCAGAAAAACAAAAAAATGAAAGGCGAGTTGGACATACCTGTGTTATATAGACATGTTCTACATTGACTTGTTCTATATAGACCTACTCTACATTTATATGTTTTAGATAGACCTATCTTACATAGACTTGTCTTACATAAACCTGTCCTAGATAGACCTATGTCAAATAATTATATATTATATTTGATAAATATA
>Ga0209700_109415_pt1 | contig 11365 bp, 4 predicted proteins | sample SiratroredBW_FD_187528 | JGI IMG/M metagenome (GOLD analysis project Ga0209700, IMG submission 187528) | Root nodule microbial communities of legume samples collected from California, USA - Siratro red BW (SPAdes) (version 2) | ecosystem: Host-associated > Plants > Roots > Nodule | place: USA...
TATATATATATATATAAGGAAATTGAGTATCTTTTGTTATTATATAGAAAGAGAAAAAAAAGGAGTTAGGTGATGGCATCACACACAAGTTAAATGATAAAATATACAAATAAGATTTGTTAGTGTATGATTGACTAGATACGTATTTGAGCCAAAGGGTAAAAAGAGGCTATGCAAATTATTTTTTAATGTGTATATAATATATTAAGATAAATGAAGTTATGTGTACAATATATTTAGAAATAAAAAGTGTGATTTATTAATTATATGAATGTCAATCATTTTAAATGACAATTAAAATATGTTTTTTTAATGCAATGGCTTTGCAATTTCCCTCCTAAGTGGTGGTTTCCTAGAAACATATATAATGTGTTTAAAATGAACTGTTCTCTTAACATCATTTTTTAGGATTGATTTCATAAATACTCACTTTATTTATTTTAATATATAATATTTATTTTATGTGTAATGTTTATGATGCATACTAAGGATATATTGGAATTAATAGTTGAAGTATAATATCATTGAAATAGAGTTTAACATTATTTTTTGTAGAATCTATCAGAAGGTTAATATTAGTAGAAGTAAAAAAAAAAAAGAACTTGCAATTAGTATTGTAGTGTTAAATTAATGCATGTATGTGTGTTAAAATGGGTTTAGATTAGTGATCTCATATGTTAATATTAATGTATGTTTGAATATTTGATGAAGGTTTAGAAGAGATAAAAATAAATACATAAACTAAAATAAGCTTACATATAAACTAATTTATAAAAGTCTTTTTTCTTTATAAATTTATTTAAAATTTTGCTTTTTGACTTATACATAAAATTATGTTAGTTTATAATTAATAAACTTCGTTAATATTTTTTGTTTTGTTCTTCTGAAAACATATACGGAGAAAGTTATTTAAACATATATAAAATTAAGTTTTACCATGCTTTGACTTAACTCAATATTTTATCAGCTAAACTAATTTGTGATGAGTTGAGTTAGGGAATTGGTTTTATTTATATTTTTATTATTTAATTATCATAATCGATAAAGTCATAATACGTATGCATATTAAATTATTATTATTATTATTATTATTATTATTATTATTATTATTATTTTAATTTTCAACACTAGTTTATTATAAATTAAGTGTTAGTTCTTATATATTTTTGTGAGACAGATTATCTCTCGGAAAATTTTGCAGTTACAACTTTCTAGGACTAGAACTTAAAAAAAGAAACTATAAAAATCAATATTTTTTTTGTAAGCACCATAAAAATCAAATAACAATTGAAACTTATGTTAATATAATAGATTATCATATAATATCCACAAGTCATACTATTAATAGAATATATCGTACCCACAATGTTTATATTATCAGTTTAATTTCTTCAAAACAATATTATCAGTTTAATTTTCGTTAAATAAACATCACACTAAAAAAAGACTATACTTACCCAACTTCATTTTTTCTTTAATTCGAACATTATCTTAGCAATTTTTCAGAAATTCAACTAGTCTTGAACAATATATATCACCTAATCAAAGTGGATTTTTTATTTTTATGTTTTTCAATTTCAAAATAATTTATATATATATATATATATATATATATATATATATATATATATATATATATATATATATATATATATATATAAATGATAGAAATGCATTTAATTTCTTCTAAGATGACCTAAAAATTTGCATTGTCCAAATGAAGGGAATCTCCATAAGGGAATATATACCTACCAACATAGGACTTTGGTGATGGGTGTGGAGGGTCCATACACAATGTATTTGATATTTGTAGGGACCTATATTGGTTTAAACATTTTTATAAATTATCAATCAATGTTTAGATGAAAGTGTAAAAAGAAGAAGATTATAGAGAATAGAGTTAGATCGAACTCTTTTAAATGTGAGTACATAATTCTTTTGAAAAAATAAAAGAAATAAAACTAAACTAATAATGAATAATTTTGGTAATTAAAAATATTTTTTATTAAGCACGTGTTTTTATAAAGCTATGAGAAAACTAAGTATCTTCACCTAATTTAAAATTAGTTTATAAACAAGTTAAAAATAAGAATTTAGAATATATATATATATATATATATATATATATATATATATATATATATATATATATATATATATATATATATATCTTAATAAATTATCTTATATATAAATTAAGTTTAGTTTATGAAAAAAATAACTTTGTATATTTTTCTTATTCTTTCCTAAAAGAAGAAAGTCGTCTAAATATAACCTAACTTCACGTATCATACTGTTAAACTCAGTTAGAAGGTATTCTTCAGTATATTATTTATCATAAGTATTATTTTGATTATTTTTTCGTTAATGCATTTCTTACTTTATTTCAATATACTTTTATATAAGGATAGAAAATATGTGTTTCAATATTTAAAAAAAAATATAGAAATAAACTTAATCAAAATTTATTCATGTTTTTGTTAATACCTATATCTCACTATTTCTGTTCTTGCTTAAAAAAAAACTATACATACTACTTTTTCTATCATATCCATATAATCTTTTTATTACTCTCACTTTTTTATTTCTTCTTGTTATCCATTTAATTGTTAACATTTATATTCCTCAAATGTGTAGTTGTGTATAATAAATTTTTTCTTTGAACTTGATAAATAATCTATTATTACAAGTAACATCACTAATGTCTTTTCTACAACGTGAAACATATCTGAAACATTTTTTTTTTTCACTATTTCATGTGTCCTTTCTAATATTGATCTTGGATACTTGAAGTTATCATAAACTTGTATATGACATTTATTTCTCAATTTTTATCTGCAAAGTAATTTTTCTTTTGTTGTTTTGCTAAAATAATGAAAAAAATATTTCTTATCTTACTCTCGTACTCAAGTACGTAGAAGTATTTTGATTCCATTATTTATCCCTACACTAAAGTTTAGAGTTAATATTTTGTCTTAACCCTTTTATTCAAAACTACTTCATCTAAAAAGAAGCAAGTATTTAAGATATACTTTTTCTTTTGTCTTTCTGTAAGTAAAATAAAAAATTGATTCAAGAAGAACGATTGTACAAATTTCTCCGAACAAAAATATAAAAAAATAACTTATTTATAAATTAAAATTATTTTATATATAAATTAATGTAGAAACTTTGTCCTATAATTTCTCTAGTTTTATTTTTATTTCGTATATAAATTAGTTTAATTTATTTATAAACAAATTTTAATTTAATTTTTATTTTAAAAATATTTTCGAAAGAAACTCATGCAACTATAACTGAAATAAAGAAAATTATGTCAAATTTTTAATTTGAAATTATTATATTTTTAAATTTAATATTTTAATTAAATTTTCATTAAAATATTTCTCTATTAGTTGGTTTTTCCTATTCTCAAAAGTTGACTCACAATTAAAGGAAATTAAAAAAAAAACATTGACCAACAAATAAGATACGAAAAATAAAAGGAAACAACCACGTAATCCATTAATAGTAAATTTGAACGAGAGTACTTTTAATAAAAATTCAATCAATAAAATACCTAAATTTATTTAGTATTTAAAATTTAATTAAATGTGAATAATATAATAACTTTTAACTGATAAAAAACCTCGAGTAAATTAAGAAAACAAAAGAAAAACAGGACACTTATGAAAGGGAACTATTTACGCGTTAGTTAATTCAATATTTTGACCAACTTGGATCTGTATTATATATGTAAACTATGGAAGTTTGGAAAAATAGTAAAAAAATAAAAGAAAGAATAACGTAAAGTAGAATTCGTTGTACCTGAAGTGAACAAATTTTTATTATTTTATGTATTTTTAAATAAATTTAATTTGTTCTCGAGATGCTTTCCATTTAAACTTTTTTCTCAAAAAAAAAAATAATTAAAATGAAAGAGATATTATTTTCCTAACAAAATCATTGTACGTAGCCTTTTAACAAAAGATTATATATATGTCCCTTTTTACCTTTTTTTTGTTGTTGACTTTTTTGCAAGAATCTTTACCCTAATGGCACCTTTGCTAGTGACACTCATTTGCAAAAGAATCTCTTTCTCATTGGTCACAAAATCTAGTGAAAATCCTCATTAATTGACTTTTACACTACACATACCTTTATTTTGTTAAGGAAAACAGCTCACCAAATTATCATTCATAAATTTTTTATTTGGTTGAACATTGGAAATTATATTTCTAGTATTATAAACACATTATATATGTGATTTGTAAATTGCAAAACCTAGTTTTATGTTCTCCACCACCTTTTGTACACTTTGATGAGAGTTAAGTGTGAAATTCTCAATGTTTAAGTGGTGTTTAGGTTTCTATTTTTTTATTTATTTCTGTAGCTTTGTGAATGTATAACTTTGGTTCTTATTAAATTTTAAGCAGATTTGATTTTTATATTTTTTCAAATTTAAGCAATTCTGATTCAATGTTAATATCTTATGTAATTATTATAAGAAAATATTAACATATACATTTTGTCTTACCTAATGAATAGTTGATATCATTATCAGGTATTAATTTTTGTAAACAAATATTATTAGATTAAAAAATTGCTTAAAATTTTCAAAAAATGGAAAACCAAGTTTATAATTAAATTTTTCTAAGAATAAAAAAAAAATTGAACATTTCTAAATTATAGGAATGAAAAGTGGATTTAAGCTTTATTTTTACCAGGTTCAAATATATGTTTAATATCTTTAATTTAGTATTTAGACCATAATGTAATGAAGAGACACTATTTGTCACCCCAACTTTTTAAGGAAACTTCATTAACAACGAAAACTAAAAATGATCTAAATAATGAAATTTTGAGTGTGACATTGCAATCATCAAAGAAAATAATGTCAAAAGTGACATTTTACTTTTTTTTAAGTCCCTTTTACACTTTCAATCCATGTCTGTCTAGCTTTGAATATTGATTATTCCTACATCTCATATTTAGTGTTGAATGAGAGTGTTTTGGGTTCCAATCACCTTTTTACACCTTTTTTATTTTGTTGCGAGATGCTTTATTCATATATTTTTTGGAGACTAGTGAATTGATCATAAAAGTAAGAAAGAAAGAATATTTAATGGGGATTGTGGCTTAATATGTCAATAATCAATTGAAGAAGAATTTGGTTGGTGATTTTTGCATTTGATTAAATTAAAAGAATAAAGAAAACAATTAAATCATTTAAAAAGTTTAATAAGTGAAAGGTAATATGGATTATAATCATCTCATAGGTCAATTTTATGAATCCAACATAATTTTTTTTATAAAAAATTTAAAGTTTATATAAATTAAGATCATTTTAACCATATATTTATCATCTGAGTTATGAACAAAACAAGGAAAAGGATTAAAATTTGAGTTTTAATTTTTTTTAAATTATCATATTTTTTATTTATCTAGAAAAAAAACTATGAATGATTGTAATATCGAAGAAGAGAAAACAACAAATAATATGAAAAGAAGAAACTATGGTTCGAGAGTGAGTTTGAAAATGTTGGTTATCGAGAGACACGTGAAACATATAAAAAATTGAACGTGAGAAACTATACTTAAGATAAAAATCGACGAGAATAATCCTTTAATTTTTAATTCATAAGAAAGTGATGATTACATCAGAAATAAGAAACAATCTCTAATAGTCTTAGTCTATATTTTAAATATTTTAGTTATAAAATTAAGATAATTTTATATTATACATTTGTTTTTACTTATAATGTTAAGCCATATTAAAATATCATGATTTTAATTGTTTATGTTTTAAGAATCATATTTATAAATTTAAACCATACTTTTATTAATTTATACCATATTTTTTTAATGTAATATATTCTTTTTTGTAAAGGTTACACCATAAAACTCTAATCTAAATATCTATAACTCAAAAATGATTTTTGATCTATAGTAATTCATAAACTACATTTATAAAAAGTATGTTTTTTTAATTTTAAATTATATTTATTTATCCTTAACTAACTTAAGAATTGTTTAAATGAAAAATGATATAAGATATATTTTGTTGGTAGAACAAGAGTAGTATCATTAAAATAAGTTTTGAGAGCCCAAATATAAAGATGGATTCGTAGGGACATATATCACATATCAATTAAGCTTTATATATTATTTATTTATTTACTTGATTCATCTGTTCTGTGACATCAAAATGATTACTAATGGCCAAGTAGACGTTATTTGTGCTATTATTACGTGATTTATTACAGTAACTAGTACTTTATTATGAGATAGAGTTGACTAAATCATTTATCAAAAGCTATATAAGAATATGGAGCAATTGTATTTATGATTTTTGTATGTGATTTCACTTGCAGAGCTCTCACAATTGGAAAAGTAATTAAGGTGTTGAAGATTAGCATAATGAAAATGTAAAAAAGTATAGATTTATGAAATGAAAAGAGAAATGTTAGTTTAATAAGTGATAAAAGCATTAAATATGAAGAGTGTTGTCCTTTGCAGTAGCATGGAACATAAAATGGGGACCAAGGGCAGTGGATACCTCGTTAAGAGGATAGAAACAAACAGAATGTGGTATTTAGTAGAATAATAAGAATGATTGTGAATTTCATTAAGAAAAAACTAAAAAAGAAGATAGTATGGTATTTTTGTTGGAGAAAGGTTACTGAACCTGATTTAATGGTTGAACCTAACCCATTAACTTTGTTACTTCACTTCTGGGGCTTAGTTAAAACTGTTAGTTTTTGGTAAACACTTAACCTAATATATATTTTCAAAACACTTCAGTTGTTAGAGCCATACTTGGAGTTTTCAGTAGATAGGACTGGAAAAGAAAATTCAAAATTTTAAATCTTTGAATCTGAGCATGTAATTATTCAAATATATATTAGCTTAAGTCTATTTCATGAATTTATTTAAATATATATTTCTATTTTAAGATTTTAAGTCTAATCCATTTATTTGGATTTGAATTGGATAATTCTTTTTGGATTTAAAAAATCTAAAACCAATGTTTATGGAAACTCAAATTATGAAAAGTTGAGTAACGTTAAGTTCAAGTAAGTTATTGATAGATTATGTTAGATATAATTAATATAAGGTTCATCCTACTTGGACTGAGGTTATTCAATGAGTCAGGTTAAGTTCAATATAAGTTGGACTAAGTCACGTCAAAATTAAGTTAGTCAGACTCATATTAAGTTGGTTTAGCTAGATCCATATCAAGCTAGCTTAGGTTGGGTATTGCCTAAAGTCAGATTAGACTTAAGTCAAGTTGGATAAAACATACGTAAGTTAGTTTGGATCAGGTCAAACTCTAGTCAAGTTAGGTTTGGTAAAAACTATATCAAGTTGATTTGATTGAGTCTAATTTAGGTTAGGTCGAGTTAGGTCTAGGTCAACTGAGTGAGACTACTGAGTTGGTTGAGACAAGTTTGTGTTAGGTCAAATTAGGCCAAACCAAAGTTTTACTAAGACGAATAGGATACAAATCGAGCTAAGCCAACAACGTCCAACTCAAGCCAAGATAAACAAGTGAAGCTGACATAAACTAGGTCCAGGTTGAGTTAAGCCGACCTAGGTCCACATCAACTTGAGTCATCTCATATGAGTCTGGGTTAGGTTTAGTTGGCTTAGGTATGACTGGTTGAGTCGACCCATGTCCATATTTGGTTGAGTTAACCCTGGTCCATGATAGGCCAAGTCGGAGTGAATAAATATATATATTAATTATTAGTATAGCGTTGGTTCAGCATTGACTAATGAAATCTTATTGAAAGTTTTATTATAAATAATTATAAAGTCATATTGTTTGTTTATTATTAGTCATTTGAATGCTACCATAATTAAATAATTAAATTTAGAGTCCATCAAATTGATTCTATATTAAAATATTTTTTACTATCCGTCCTTAACGTCAGCTATACTGATATTGTAGTTTATTGTTATTTATTTTTTAATACAAAAATATCATATACAGTCAGGTAGATTTTATGTTACTTTATCTTAATATTATTATTTTCTAACTTATTATTGTTTTAACGTCCGTCATCCAAAAAAAATTATAATATGAATTTAGTTTATGTTGAATGGTTTCTATCTCTTATGAAGTCGGAGATCTAATATTGATTAAATAAGATTTTTTAATAATTTATAAATAGATGTAAATTTTATTTTAAAAGTTGATTTTGTAAGATTGAATTAAGTTTAAAGATTGATTTTGTAAGATTGAGTTAGGTTTAAAGATCATTTCTTAAGATGATATCAGAAACTATTTTAACAAGGTTGTGGGGCTACCTAAGGCCACTCTTATGCTTTGTTTGGATGAGAAAGTGAATTTGAGAAGAAAATGTGCTTAAAGTTAAGTTGTTTAGATGAAGGAATGGATGGTAAAAAAAAAAGAAAAAAATTTATAAAAGTTTGTAAGTGATATTAGGGTGTAGTTGATAAAATAATTTGTTAATGGATGAAATTATAATTAAAATTAATTTATTTTGATTATTATTATAATTTTAATTTTATTATTATTATTATTATCATTTTACATTTTTATTATTATAATTTTAATTATTATTTTTAATTTTATTATTATTAATTTTAAATATTAATATTATTAATAATTATTTTAATAATTATTTATTTTAATTATTATTATTTTATATTTTATTGAATTTATTTATTATAAAGTTAATTATTATGTATATTTTTAAATTATTTATTATTTTAAAATAAAAAAATCATTTCTATATTTTATTTAATTATTATATATGATACAGTAAACTTTTGAAAAAAAATACTCAACGAAGAAAATTTCTAATTTTTAGCAATTACTTTTTTCGTTTTTCTCACTTCCATGGCATTTCACTTCTTCATGACTTAGTTTCAAGCAAACACGCTCTTAAATATATACTCACACATTTAAGGTTGGAGAGTCTTACTCTGAGAATGATATATCTATCGGAGATTCAACATAGACTAATAAGTATTTTTCTAGTAGTGTGTGTAGATTTTATTTTTCATGCATTAAATACTAGATAATGCTACTACTGATGCAAGCATATTATACGTAGAGAGAGTAAGAATTCAAAATTTGTCAGAATCACCATATAATGGCCAGAAAAATTTAACTCCACTTTCAAACAAGTTCGTACGTGAGAGACATCTCATGTTCTTAAAAGTAGAAAAATACAAATGACTAATAATACGAGTGTAATCCTTAGAAAAATATAGAAATGATTGCATATTAACAAAAGGTTTTCTAAACAAGAATTTGCTAATATATTTTGAATGTTTAATTAGTGTAAGTTGAAAAGGATTCAGGTGAAAGGGAAATAAAGAAAACTGCATATAACAAGTGTACGTGCATATGTGAAGTGGTTTGAGATTGATGGAGCCTAATAAATAGGAAAGTGAGGCAAATATTTAAATCAGAAAAGCATGTCACAAGTTACAGACATACTTTAGATAATTTGATAGGGTGTGTTGGTACGTTTGTTTGTATCAACCTTGCAAAAGTAAGAGTCACATCCTCATCGATGAATATCTGAGCATTCTTGTTGAGAGGGTAAAATACAAAAATCACTTTCATCTCAATGCTTCTGTACTACACAATTTTAACTGTTAATTTTAGGTCAATAGGTCCAATGCACTGCCCAATCATACATGTGGGTTCCATCTCTGTGATCCTCATCAAAATATAAGGGGGCCATTGCTTCTTATTTAAACTAGCCGACAAAATTTGTGAGAGAAGGAGCTATCAACTAACAAAGGTTAAACTAGAAGGCAAATTTGAATTTTAAACATGAAACAAATCAAGTATTAATGTAGTTTTTTATCCCTCTATGCCTACCTTCTCTCTAGCCACAACAATGGTAGTAAACAATAGGCTAAAAAAGAAAAGTTATGTGCAAGAAATTATCCGTTCATCCTAAGTACCAATTATATTCTACTTTTGGGAGGAAGACGTGTTGATTTGTGTGATTTACAATTACTTAATAAACTTAGACACATACGAATAATATTATCTTTAAATGGAAGAGGTACCAACTGATTTCTAATTTCTATAGAAAGGGGTTACCAAATTAATTTATAATAATGAAGAGGTTCTCTACCAAAACAATTTTCTACACTTTGTGAATATGCTTCCTTCAATGGAGACCTCCAAAGTCTTCAACTGTTCCCATCCTATTGGCTGAAAAGGCAACGATTTCTCTACTCTGCTATAATCTGAATATCATAGAGTTGCAAGGATTCAGCCTGTTATTTTTAACCCAACAAAGAAATTTTACTTATAAATTATTTTATCTTGGAACATACATTGATTCCGCTTATACTAAAGACTCCAAATACTTGCGAAAAACAAAATTTTCGATTTAGTTGTTTTATCTTCCCACATATGATTTATGTTGCCAGAAGTGTTCCCTAGCATTGCAGTGAAATACAATATTAAAATTAACCAACTATAGCAAGCAACCACAACTATGTAAGATTACATGTTGTGCAGTTTCTTCTATAACGATTGAATTAGTGACTGCAGAACTTCATTTTTCTTAATTAATCCTTAGTTGAGAGTCTATTCCAAAACAATGTTCAAGTAAAATATATAACATTTCGGAGGAATTGTGCATATCAAACCCAGGTTTTGGATTTTTGTGTTCAGAAGTATGATGTGCTTTAGCCTAACCTGTGCAACACTAGATTACGCTGGTACTCTGCAGAGCACATGGGTTGGCAGTGTGCATCACACATGAGCTTCATCTCTATTTTCACTTTGTAGTCGCCTCTAAGATTGTTTGACTTTTTTTATTTTCTTTTTCTATTATATATCATCTATATTTTTTTTAAGGTTTTTTTTTGTCACTATTATATATCATTTATATTTTTTTTAAGATTTTTTTTCTGTAAAAGACACTTTGATATTAAGGTCAGTATTCATATATCAAAGATTATAAGTTAAAGGACAAGATAATTTTAATTTGTTTTGGTTATTTATAATTATTTTTGAGATGTGATTGATTTGATAGGTAATGATTCGTTTTGCTGATTGTCAAAGAGATGAGGTGAGATGTAAAGTAAATAATGATGATATATAACTGATCAAAGATGGATCCTTAATCGAAAACACTTCAACCTTATGTACATCTATTTGATATATGATTACACTGAAAATCATATCTTAACCAATGACATCTCGAGTGTATAGTACATATATTATTTGTGTTTAGATTTACTTTGACAACTAAGATTTATTTTATTTGTGTCCAAATTAAATATGTAAATTTACTTTTAGTTATTTTTATATTGACGTGAATTCAATTAGAATAGAATTAAAACTAAATGAGAGAAATTTTATAAACGATCTCTTTTATTC
>Ga0209700_109416_pt1 | contig 11364 bp, 8 predicted proteins | sample SiratroredBW_FD_187528 | JGI IMG/M metagenome (GOLD analysis project Ga0209700, IMG submission 187528) | Root nodule microbial communities of legume samples collected from California, USA - Siratro red BW (SPAdes) (version 2) | ecosystem: Host-associated > Plants > Roots > Nodule | place: USA...
AATATATAATTTATATTTTTTTATATTATATATATATATATATATATATATATATATATATATATATATATATATAATATTTATATATTGAGTCCTTTTGACAAGTGAGAAAAAGAAAGTAACAAAATATTGAATAAGTTATATAAACATGGAAAAAGATAATAGTGATACTATTTTTCCTTGCGCCAATGAAGGTGATCGGGTGATTTGGGAAATTGAAGTTTCGGCCCACGAACGTGCATAACTCTTATTCTTTGATGGATTTTGGGAGTCAATGAGGAGGCATTTTCCAAAGCAAGAGTCCAAACTTTTTGTGCTCAAGTTCTTACTCATAATGTCACAAGCAAACCAATAGATGTTAGAAAGCAACATAACGTGATATTCCGCAGTATACAAGACATCAATTCTTACTAAAAATAAGGAAATGGGTCTTCAACAATATATATGTCAGGGAATGTTTTACTGCTCATGGCACAAGAGATATCCTTAATTATTTCTATATCAACTCTTTCTTTCATTTGAAAGAAGGTAGATTCAAAATTTATTTTTTTTTAACCTTTGCCAGAGAAAATTTTGGACAAAAATTAGAAAAAAAAGAAGAAAAATATGTTTATTATAACATTCCAAGAATTTGTAACATTTGATAAACAAAGTTAAACTTTTATTAGACGACACACTTTAGATATCGTCTATAGTAAATGTTAAGCAAAACATTCAATATAAAATATCGTTTAACCGGTCATATGAATTCGTCTATTATTAATTCTTATAAAACTGTGATAGTTAAATAGTTTCATCTATATAGGAAAATTTATAAGATGAATTGTTATTAAGAATATATTGATTCATTCTTGATATATACTCATTTGAAATTTGTATAAACATAATTATAGAGAAATGACATTTTCAAAATAAATGATAAATTCTTAAAGATAAAAATTAGGGCAGCATTTAATGCTATAGATAAACATTACTTTAGATCATCGCCACATGAAAAAACTATTACAATTTAGACAGTCTCTCAAAAATTGGTGATTTAAAACTAAATCTTAGAATCAAACTAAATAGCAACTAAATAATTGAAACAAAACTATAAGTAATGATTACAATAATCCTGTAAATAGCAAACTAGAGATAAACAAATTACACTAAAAAATCAGAAGAATGTATAAAAAAATGGAGAAAAAGAACTAAACTAAGGTAAGGTAAATGAGATATATGTATATATTGTATTTGTTTTTAAGTTTTTGTGAGATACCCTAAACCTCACATCTTAATTTATTACATTGTCCAATTTGACCATTTTGACTTACTATATTCTTATATGTTTAACATTAACTTCATACAATGGAAAAGTCTCATGATCATGTTGTACCTTACTCAAGACTAGATAATGAATGATTAAATTCTTTAGGGATTAAATGAATGAAATATAAATATTTTATTGTTGGCCGGAGGATTTTGTTATTAATTACTCATTTATCCTGACTAGATAATAGATACAATATATATATATATCACTTTTGGGTCAATTTTTCCAAACTAGTGTAATTTTGTTGTGAAATTCTAAAAATGGTGCATTTTTTTGTTTAATTCCAGATATGGATAAATGCTGCAGAGGTTGCATGATATCCTTGTGGATAGATAGTGTCATTATTGTACCATTTTAATTACTCATTTAATTTAAGATTATGTGAAATGGTGGAAAGAGAAGACCATTTTAATTGATTGAATGAAATTATGCAATGAAGGTACCGTTTTAATTAACTTTAATTGATTAATTAAAATGGTTACTATACTCTAGGATTTGAGGCTGATTAATTCTCTCACCCTTCCTCTCCTGTTTTCTCAGTTGAGTTGTGCACATAAAATTAATAGAATTAATTGTCATTAAATAATTGAAATTAATGTGAAGTTAATTTGAATGGAAGAATAGTTACTTGCTGTGAAGAAAAGTTAGAAAATGTATGTAAAAGGTAGTTAAATAGAAAGATGATTTTTATATAGTGAAAATTTAAATGATTTAAACTGGTTAGTTTTTTTCCTTCTTAAAACTACTTCAACTCTCTCTTTTTTTTTCTTTGTAATTTTATAAAATTCTTCTGCTTTTTTTTCTTTTATAAAAATAATCATTGCTGTCATTTAAAAAAAAAGTAAACATAAATGATATGATTCCTCAAGCAAAATATATATTAAGATAGGTTGCCAAACCAATTTAAAAGTAGAATATGTGTAAATTACCTCAGATTGCATAAATAATTGGTTATGTATTTATTTATAATTAACTTTTATCATAAATAAATACTAAACATAATTATGCATCATTTCATTATAAAGAAACTCAAAATATTATATATATTTTTTAAATTGGTTTGATAACTTATTTTAATATATATTTTGCTTGAAACTATTTTTTTTTAAAATACAACAATGTTTATTTTATAAAAGTAAAAAATAAAGAGCGAAAATAGTTTTAAGAAGAAAAAAAATTTAAATAAGTTTGAATACTGTTATAAAAGAAGAAATAAGAGCAAAAGTAGTTTTAGAAGAGCAGAAGTAGTTTTAGAAAGAAAAAAAAATCTAAATAAATTTGAGAATTTTTATAAAAGAAAAGAAGAAGAAGAGGAGAAATAGTTTGAAATTTTTTATAAAATTACAACAAAGGTTATTTTTATATAAAAAAAGAAAAAAAGAGAGAGCTTAAGTAATTTTAAGAAAGAAAAAAAATATAAATAAGTTTTAAAAACTAACCAGTTCAAATAATTTAAATTTTTATTTAACTACCTTTTATATATATTTTCTTTATTACATGTAACTTTTTTCATAATAAATAATCATTTTTCTATTCAAACTTTATATTTATTTCAATTATTTAATAATAATAATTAATTTTAATCATTATATATTTAATAAAATCTCACTATAAATTAATTCTATTATTAATTTTAGGTGTACATCACTCAACTTTAAGAAAACAAGAAAGTAAATAGAAGAATTAATCACTCTCCGTACAGTAACAATTTTAATTTAGTTAATTAAAATTATACCATTTATCTACATCTGAAATTGAAATTAGTTATGGTGAAAGAAGTAGATGAAGAGACTATTCATAACATAATCATTGTCCTTTTGCTAATTCTAATGTGACGTGATATTACCGAATAGAAATATAGGATACACTATAAAAACAATATAATATTACACGCTTAAAAAGATATATGAATAATCATCTCAAATTTAATTTAAAACTAATTTATGTAAGAAGATCTAAAAATCTAAAAATTTAATTTAAAACTGATTTTTATACGAATAATATTTTACTGGTGGATTTCAACTTGTTCATCATGAAAGCTCGATGATCATTATTAAAGATAATCAACTTAACTTGATCAATATTTGATGCACTTGAACCCAACCTAATCCACTCCAAACTATTCCAACTTGATAAGAAGAGTTATGCAAGAAACTCTTGCAAAATCTCTATGTAGAGTTAAGTCTAACATGTTTGAGCTATTATAATACAAAGAAAGTAAAGGAGTTAAGTGGTAGAAAAGTTACGTAGGAAAATAAAACGGAAATGATTTATTAGATTTTAAGGAAGAAAGGAGCCGGAGAGGATGAGTCGCTGATTCATTGTTTTTCTTGCTGTTTCCGCACGTCAAACTAAACACGAGAAACAAGCTCCTCCTGCGCCTCTCTCTTTCTTCCTAATTCTATCTATGTTTTTTTCTTGTTTCTTCTCCATAGCCTCTCGGATCACAGATTTGATGTGTCGATGAGACAATGGCGGAGGAGGGCTTCAAATCGGAAGCTTCTTCAATCAACGCACAACAAAATGTTTTTCTTTTCTTTTGTCTTCCTTACCTCGTCTTTTGATTTAACCAAAATGTTTTTCTTTTCTATTATCTTCCTTACCTCATCTTTTGATTTAACGTTTTGACTTTGTTCGCAGAGCTACCTGTTGAAATATCATCATCTTCTTACGTCTCTCACTCCCAACCAACCACCCAACCACCTCTGTTCTTCCTCCCCTTCCCTTCAGGTTCGCCTTTCAACATTTCCATTTCCATGATTTTCTCTTTAATTTCAAATTTTACCTACCTCTGTTTTTTATTATTTCAGTTTCTTACTTTTCTTCACATCTGTTTCTTCAGTTCTAGTATGTTGCAAACTAAATACAGACCCCATTAGTAATTCTTCTGTTCTAATTGCTTATTATGCGTCTTTCGATCTCCGTTTTGATTGCAAATATTAGCTCTTCTGTTCTACGGATTGGACACACACATAGGACTCCGTACCTGTGCAAATTATTGTCCTTATCCAAACCCCTCTGTTCGCGAAGCTTCCTTATTTGTGTTTAGTTCCTTTGGTTATATAGCCAAGTCAATTTTTTTTTTTTTAGCTCTGTGGGTTACATGGGATGAGACAATAGCCTCAAGTATATGTCCAACACTGAGTTTTCAAGTGAGTACTGGAGTTAAAGGGTTAAACTTTAACAAACTAGAACTTATTAGTTGTTCTCTCATGTCCATATTATACCTCGGCTATTATGATCTTCATGGGGTTCACTTTTAATTTTGTTAGATGCTTTCTCACCTTACACTTTGAGCCATCTACGAATCAAATTAATAACTATGAATCAAATTAATAACTATGAAGCCCGATACTCACACATTTAATCTTCAAAATATACGTCACACATTTAATCTTCAAAATATACGACACGGATTAGGTATAATCTAAATATTTTTTATTATATATAGGATTTTTTCTTATTTATGTAATAAATTTATAAATTTTTAGAAAATTATTGTATAAGTCTTTTTTTAAGATTGTGTTGAAACTATAGTAGAATTATCATATAGCTGAAATGAATTGGACATTTTACCGATACGTGTCCTATGAGTGTCATGCGCGTGTCAGTGTCCGATTCATATCGAACACGGGATACGTCAATTACAAAAGTAGTGTATGAGCTTTATAAATTAATAACAAAAATGTTAATCCTACCAAATCCTTTGCTGTTAATCATTGTTTCTGAGATTGTAAGGACGTTTGCCTCTCTCTTCAAATTAAACCAGCATACGGAAAGGATCAAAATATACATTCCAAAACAGAACTTGAATTTTGGCTAATTGAGAAATTCTAACAACACACTCTTTACACTATATGCACTGCTATAGCGCCACACTTCACTGTAGTGGTTATAGTGGCCGCAACAGCAGCCTATAGTGTGCAAAATCCTGAGAATACCATCCCACATTAATGTCAGGAGGGCATTTTTCTGACATAATTTTGGGTAAAATGGTTTTCAGCTGGTGTAAAATCCTTTCAAATTTCATAACTATCATGCCTCACGTGCATCCTATCCTACCTTGCAGCTTTTTTACTTCTCTCTGGCAATCTGTATAGCTGCTTCTCTTACTTCTCTCTTATTCTCATTTTCAGGTTTTTTCTTGTAATCTTGTTCTCATAAATTCCTGTTTGTATTTCTCTATTGTGATTTTTTTTCTTTTCTCATGTTCACCATGTTCGGTTAGGGAAAATTCTGCTTTGACACTACATATCATCAGTTACTTCCATTTGACATCTACCTTTTCCAATAAAATATTATATAATAATAAAAGAATAATTTATTTCAATGTCAAATGATTATGAGACCTGATGGTAAGTCTATGTTCTCTTTAGTCTATGGCTCATGTCCTTCTTTGGTTAGATATGGTATCGTTTATTACAATTTACTTGTACGTTTACATAAGACCTGAGACTTATAACCTTTTATTGTTAATTATGTACATTCCGCACTATGCGAATTTATATATCTCTTTAGTGTGAATTACGAAAACTATAGAACTAGTTTCAAAATAGTGGTCAACCCACCATCTATGCGCTGTAGCATTTTTGGAGTCAGCCACTACCCGGGATTGATAACTATGCTATTAAGAAAGAAAGTTGAAAAAAGTGTCAAAGAATGTATTGCAACCATTGCTTTATGTTTTTTATTGCATGGAATTTTGTCTAACATTAGCTTAGCCTTTAGATTGTGTTAAATTTGCCTCCGTGTTTGCCATGGCCACATTGGGCTTCCTAACCTCTGTCTTAAACAATTCATCCTTCTTATAATAGGACCCTGGATGTTGTGCTAGTGTAATGAAGGTATACAGTACAAAATGCATAGCTCTTTCAATAAGTATGACAATGAGAAGTCTCTTCCAGTATTGGATATATTCAACAATGGTTTTCTGTGTGATTAATAATTTCATAAAGCTTATTCTGTAACAACATTAAGATTATTCTGTATTGTTATTTGCTTCATTAGTTATTTAAATATATCTTCTAGGAAAATCAGCATCGTGGTAAATTTTCCCTTACACCCAAGAATGAAGTCAAGGACTTGACAAGTTCAAGTTTTCACAGTTACAAGCAAAGCAGTCTTCTGGATCCCATAGACGTTTCTTCATCTTCGGATGATGAAAAGGACGTTCCTAATTACGACGTGTCTAATGAATTAGTCCTTTATGATCCTGTGGCAAATGGAAACGATGCAATTGAACTTGCACCTGATCCTCTCGAGTGTGAACCTCCAATGCTTACTACAAGAAGAGAACCTTCACATTCAGTTCCTAGAATTTTGCCTGCAGTTGGTGCTTTCACTGTTCAATGTGCATTCTGCTTTAAATGGAGGTTGATTCCAACAAAGGAAAAATATGAAGAAATCCGTGAACATATTCTTGAACAGCCTTTTGTTTGTCAAAAAGCTCGTGAGTGGCGACCAGATATATCTTGTGATGATCCAGAGGATATTTCTCAGGATGGCAGCAGGATTTGGGCTATTGATAAGCCCAGTATTGCACAGCCTCCGGCTGGATGGGAGCGACTGCTAAGGATCAGAGGTGAAGGAAGCTCCAAATTTGCAGATATGTATGCTTCCGTTATAGACCCCTTACTTTGACCGGTTATTGGAACAGAAACCCCCTTGTGCAATGATGCAATACTTGTTCTTTCCATCTATTAATAAATTCTTTGGGTTAGGAAATATGCTTAATGTAAACTTTAACTTGTTATTGTAATATTTTAACATTTCAGATATTATGTGGCACCATCAGGCAAGAGATTACGCTCAATGATAGAGATCCAGAAGTATGTTCTTGCTGCTTTTGCTTTCTTTCTTTGCAATGTTACCTTGAAAATTACCTTACCTTTTCTGAATTATTATTATTATTATTATTAATTATTAACATTGGCTTCCATCTTCTTATAATTTTCTCATGGCGCCTCTGTATTTTTAGGTTCTTGTCGGAACATCCTGAGTATACAAGAGATGGGGTTACGCTTTCACAGTTCTCATTTCAAATACCAAGGCCATTGCAAGAAAACTATGTGAAGAAGCGCCCTAAACTTACCTCTTCATATGAAGTGGCTGGATCTGTTGAACATGAGCAAGGTATATACAATTTATAATAAATTATGTGTAGGAATTCAAATGTGAGGTTTTAAACATGATGCACCAAAATTTATATGGATAAAAAATTAAAGTGGAAAATGTGTAATTTATTTTTCAATGTATAAGCGAGGAAGTATTCTATTTTCTGATTTATATTGTATTCCAAATGAATATAAAAGACAAACTTCTCGAACGGTTAGAATGTAGCAAAAAAAACTGTCAATCTAGCAACCCTTTTATGAATGAAACATGTGAATACTAAGGATTTTAATGCATGGTTATAATGCTGAGATGTATGATGCAGTGAGTCCTTTAGCATGGGAAGGCCATGCTGATTTGCATGCTGGAAGACTGAGGCTTCCTGCTCCTTTCATGGAATCCTACGATCATGACCCTATCAGTATCAGCCGTCCTGCAAAGAGGCAAGCAACCCAGAGCTCCTTTCATAAAGAGGACCTGTAGTTAGAAGCTTGTCTTCTCGGTGGTTAAAACAGAAGGACCCTCATCCTTTTTCCGATAGAGCATTCAAGGTGTAATATGAGCTTGTCAAGTCATGTGCATAACAGTCCTGAGAAGGACCACTTGTCAAATTGTATTTTGTATGTGGAATTTTCTTCTAGTGTGGGAGGACTTTTATTCATACAAAAAAGGGTGCCTGCCCTTACAGAATATTTAAAACTTGGGTAACATTCTGATGTGAAAATATGGCGATTCAGCAAGAGGGTTATTTGTTAGTAATAGTAAGTTGATGGTGTTTGTTCACATTTGAGCTATGAATTTTTTTTTCACGCTTATTGTTTGATTGAGATCTTAAGCAATAAGGGAAAAGTGCTATCTTTTATAAAGATGATGCACTTGGTGTCGTGAAAAGGGATATCAATAATAACGATGATAATAATAACATGGGCACATGATGATGATAATTTTGAGGACCAGTCACCAAACCTTAGGCGAACATGGGTTCTCTAGTGTGTCTTATATTGGCAAAAAATAGGGTATGCCATGATTTTAATATGAAGATTAGAAATTTAAGTCCCTTGGCACTTTGTGGCCCTGTCCTGATGGTTTCAATTGGTGTTTGGTGGAGTGAACAGGTCGAGAATTGGGAGAGGCACCCAAAAGGTGGTTGATCCAAGGCTCGTTGACGTTGGATTGATATTGGGGTGTGTGCTTTAAATTTAAAGGTTTCAGAACTTTTAATACACATTTGGATGCATTCAACGCCAAAACAAACACTCGGAGTTGGTGAGGGTCAGTGAACTAAATGACGAGGCTACCAATCTTTTGTCAGCCATGTGTCAAGCAACTGCACACTTCTAGTACACACCGATTCACAAATGACTAATTTTTGGCTTTCCATCATATACGGTTGCTACATTATCACATGAATTTGTCAAATATGTTGTATGGGGTAGGGACAATCTAGCAAGGATCTTTCTCATGTGCCACACTAATGTTTGTGTCTTCCCTTGAACTTCAAGGATGCTTTCCGACAGTTGCATCATGTAATGTAACCAGAATTAGAATTAGAATTTGATCTTGTTGGACACACCACCAAACCACTTATTCCAACATGAGTCAAGTTAGTCCTATGTAAAATTCCCAACATGGCAAAAAGGCCATCTTTATTTTATTTAATGTCCTTTTCACATTGAGATTATACAAATGTTTGGCAGGACTGCAACATTTAAAAAAAAAAAAAAACAGAATCACTTATCAGAAAGGAAAGAGAATTGATAATTGATCCAACATGGTGCCACAAGAGATGGCACTGTAGACCTTCCTTCCTCCACTTGATAACTTCAACCACAAGGCGAATGAGACCAAGAAGTAGTTGAATTAAGCCAAAGGGGAGAAAATTTTGTCTTCATTGTTTCTTACTTTTTTTTTCATCTACAGCCATACATAGTTGCATTTGAAAAATTGAGATGTGTAAAATAGTGTGGCAATAAATTTGATTAGGAAAGGTAGAAGTTATGGGTGTGCATGACATGAAAGCAATTTAATTGGGCTACCATTGGACCATGAGAAGAAAAGGGCAGAATAGAAGAGCAACAAGGCCCAAAAAATGTTTAGAGTAGTTGGTAATACATTTAGTGGTCACGGATAGCAGATGCAATGATGAGGAACTTAAGCATTATGTTATACAGTAAACCTTATTTTGGGGTCACTTTCGGCGTCAATTATTGGAAATTTGGAAGAGTCAAGTGTTGTGTCTTTATGGTTGGTTGTGGGATATGATATGATCAATCTCAACAAATTCCATTGTCACACTCTTAACACACACCATGTGCACTCTATTAAATGCCCTTTGGCTCTTATCTCCTCCCATTGGATAGGTCATCATCATTTGCTTTTGATCAACAATTATAAAGTAACATTTTAAGTGTTTCATTAACTAAAGTTGCATGTTTGAACATATTCTGTTAATGAAATTCTCTCCATGCCTTCTTTTTTTTTCATTTATAAATTAATTTCACTCCTTATTATTACTAATAACGTTGTATATATGGTGTATCGTGTGGGTTTTATGGCTTCTTCTTTTTCCCTCCCCAAAAGTAGATTAAAAATAAAGAATGGTATGTAAACGTTGTTATCATTTAATACGATGTTGATTTTTTTTGGTTGAAAATGAGATGAAGAAAATTGAATGATGGAAAAGTGAAGGTGAGAGTGATATATGAGAGGGAAAAGAAAATTTGGAAAAGGATGGAACCTAAAGCTACCTGTCAAACAAATGGGGTCGAATATACCAAAAAGAATGTCCGGGGAGAATGAATCTTATCGCCAAAAGAAAATGCAAAGTTCATGTTGAAGCCTCTTAAATTTAGTATCAAACAGAGTCCTGCTTCATCCATCTTGAAGCAAAGTAACAATGTCAAACACTTCGTTCATACCCTTTGGAATCCTTGTGATATTGTGATAAACTAGATTAGGTTAAGAATGATGTCCAAATGATAATAATAATAATAATAATTAAAGAATAGGCCACAGTTTATGGGAATAGAATAAGAAGAAGGGCACATGGAACGTAGAAGAGGACACTTTAACTCTGTTGTTTCCATCCAGGCACAGCCATGAATCAAGTATTTGTTGGTTGTCATTAACAAAATAATCAAATTATTAATGTCTAAACTTTGCTAACTTCATACATACCCAAATCTCTAGCCACTTATTTTTTATTAGATGTCATAATTATTAAAAAAATACAACATAATTAATGAGGCAATCCTTACACCCATTTTCAAGTAAAAAGGTAGAAAAACAGAATGTGACAAGAGTGGATTCGGAGTTTGAAAATTGTCACCAAAAGTTGACAAGTCTTAACATTTATCGACATGCAAAGGCAAAATGTTTCAATATTCTACAGACTCGTGGATCACGTCTTTAAAACCAAACGTCACAATTCACCCTGCACTCTCATCACAACTGAAAAATGAACGATCAATACTCTTGTTCGCATAATATATAGGATAGTAGACCATTGACCTTGCTAAATTAAAATTGATGTTTAGACATGTTTGGTTAAATAAAGAACAGTGTTGTGTATGAATCTGGTTCTTCTTGGTGGGATGCGAATGGAATCAAAGGTCTCAATCTCATCTCACACAAACAAAAAAGATGTATGGTTCTTGCTTGGTGGCTGTGATGAGTCTTAAACAAACAACACACACAAATAATCTGCAAGGAATAGAAGAAAGAACGGAACACGGGCAACACACAAGATTTAACGTGGTTCGGTTTCCCTAATCCACGTGCAACAGGAAGAATTTTATTCACTTGTGATTGCTGAAGATTACAAATACAAGTTGTGTATTTATAGGGAGAAACTAGGGTTACTGTCTAATTGGGCCTAACTCAAATCAAGCCTCCACAAAGCCCAACAATCTCCCACTTGGAGGCTTGATAAACTTCAAACT
>Ga0209700_109420_pt1 | contig 11358 bp, 4 predicted proteins | sample SiratroredBW_FD_187528 | JGI IMG/M metagenome (GOLD analysis project Ga0209700, IMG submission 187528) | Root nodule microbial communities of legume samples collected from California, USA - Siratro red BW (SPAdes) (version 2) | ecosystem: Host-associated > Plants > Roots > Nodule | place: USA...
ATATATATATATATATATATATATATATATATATATATATATATATATATATATATATATATATATATATATATATATATAGTTGGTTTATTAATCTTTGTGTGTAGACAACAATATATAAAAACAATATAAATGAGAACTAAAATTAGTACATACCAGAACACCAATGACGAACCTAATGAGAACGGTGAAAACGAGAGCAAAAGCAGCCAATTCCCTTGAGCCAATATGGCCAACAAAGGATTGGCTTATAACATTGAGACCATAGGTGGAGAACTTAGTGCATATGGCTGGTGCTGCCACTATCCACATCAACTTGCTCTCATTCCACACCCTCTTGCCCAACGATGATTCATCTTCTTTTTCTTGCTCTGAGGTTATTTCTTTGTTCAGCAACTTCTGCCTTAGATTCCCCTCCATTTTCCCAGTTTTTGGTTGGGTTTTCTACGATCAAAGACAACAAGAGTTCGAGCCTATTTTTAAAAAAAATGATAGCAAATTCCAGAAAGACGGTGATAAAACACAGAACAGTAGAAAAGGTGCGTTGATATCCATGAGGAAGAACAAATATTCTTTTGACTAAATATTTAAGCGTCAAATCCAAAATTATACACAATCATTAAATGAAATAGTTTTTTTTTCCTACAATATTTGTACCAACATTATGTATTAATAGACCCGGTTACTCTTTATTTATGATTATCAGGGAACTGAATTCACAGCATAAACTAGTATCAGCATGTCGAAAAATTAGTCAAAAATTTAATATTTGGAAAGTCAAATTTCAGTTTATTTATTTATTTATTTTTGCTAAATTCTTTGTTCCACTTTTTATTAATTTTTGAAAAGAATTAGAAAACCTTATAGAAATTTAGCTTTTAGAACGATATTCCGAATAGATTTTTAGCGTATGACAATATTATTTACATATATGTTAATTAAAAAGTTACTAAACAGTCAATGAGGACAGAAATATAAATGACCAAATCAGTTATTAAAAGATTTTTTATAATTTAATGATTAAAATAATAATTTAATGATTGAAATAGTGATTAAATTAGTTACAGAAATTTTATATTATATAATATTATTGTATTGTTTTATGTTTTTGCTTTTTATTTTTTACTTTTGTCCTAGTTCCAAGGTTAACGTGTCAACTCTTCTTTATGTTTGTGGAACTCGTTAGCACAAATGCACTTTCCACGATTTAAAGGGGACAATGTTGTAAATAAGTGGTTTCTTTGAAAACTATCTTTTCATAGATAACATCCCAAATGAATTGAAGCTAAAATTAGCCATTATGTACTTGAAGAGGTAAATCCAATTTTCAACTATTTCTTGCATAAACTTATACTAATTTATTTTTTTTAAAATCTAAAGATGAAACCTTGTTTGATCAAACTGTAATTTTTATTGAAAATTTCATACTCATATTTATTTAATTTAAAAGATGGGATTGTTTACTGTAGGTTTTTAAAATTGTCAGAGATTTTGTGTTTTGTGAAGAGCTACTGTTCGTAAGAAGAAGTTCGTCTCTATTGTTTCGAAGATTTAATGGTTAAATCTTTTTCAATTGTTCTGAAATTTTGATTGGAGTCTTATCACTCACAGTAGTTCACAATTAAAATTTTTATTTGTTTTTGACAGTTAGATTCAAAATTGGAACTCTAGGTTATTTTTAGAAAATTTGTGAACAGTAATAATTTGTTTAGTGATGAGATTCTTAAAATCTTTCTTATTAAATCTTAATTTATTCATATTTTGAACCATTATTAATGACTATTTTAAGATTAAGAAGAGTTATATTGATATGGTTTGTGATTGATTTTTATTAGTCCTTTTACCTTTATTTTAGTATTGTTAAAATATTTATTATCCCATGCTTTTTTTTATCTTTATTAAAAAGTTTTTCTTTATTCTTCTGTTTTTAATGTATATTGATTTGATTAATTACCTTCAAAATATTTCCATATTATCATGATAATAATGAATCTTACTATTTTCTCTGCCTCACTCCATCAACCATTCACAAACATCATATTGTCCCGAAGAGACGTAAGCAGAAAATATTTGCTATCTGTATATAGGACACAATTGAGGGACTTGAGGTATGCCATTAGGTTATTGTTGGAATGCTCAAATTTTGAGAAGTAATCTTTTTTCAGCAATCTTAACATATTCAAGTTTTGATACTATCCTTTTCTTTTCAGCCTTTTCCTTCAAATAATTGATAAATAATTTTACTTTCCCACTATGATCCCAGCTATGAAGAATAATTACAAAACTTCATGATAAAAAGTTGTCTAGTATTTGTCAAAATGAGTTATTTAGTTTGACCGGTAGTATAATTATTATGTTGTGGCAGGTACTTGTAATAATTCTTAGGTTGGTCTGCTGCTGTTACATTAGGTTTATCTGTATGTATCTTTTTCGTGACCGTGAAATTGATATTACAAATTTTCCCTTTAAATTTGTCATATGGTTCTTATACTTCCCAAGGCTGATGAAATAGTGATATGCTCACACACACATTCTTTAGAATCATAGCTCTCCTTGATGAGTAACGAAAATATAGATGCAATGGGATTAAAATCAGCTCTCTAATTTCTGATGCTTGCACAATCACACATGTTCGACTTTTATCACTGTTTCTCTTTTTATTTAAAGATATTTTTTTAGTTAAAAATAAAATAGTGGATAAAGCACAATCATTATAATATATATATATATATATATATATATATATATATATATATATATATATATATATATATATATATATATATACATATATATATATATATATATAATTAGTTGCAGGTAAAATAATGAATACAATCATTTGATCTATTAACTTCAATTGTGCTGAAAATAAATATTTACAGTGCACTTTCTTTTATCTATTTTAATATATAAAAATGGTATCAATTTGAATAACTTTTTCATGTATTTAATTTCTTAAAATTTTATCTTTATTATGATAACGTTCGGATAATTATTTTTCTGATGCGTGGTGTTTCGATTAGTGAGAATAGTGTTTTTGTAATTATAAAATGTGTTTAATATTTTCCTTACCTAAAAGTCAAAAGCTGGTTAGGTCTTTTCCTTTTTCTTTTATTTAAATGCTTCTATAAGAACGTAATGTTATAAAAAAAAATATAGGATTTTATTATCACATAGTGATTCTTAAAAAACTTTAAAAATAATAAAATAATTTAAACTAATTTTATAGTAAGATACTGGTTGGGAAATAAAATTGTCTTATTATATATAATTATATGATATATTAGTTATAAATATTTGGTATTGGTTAATTAAATAACAGAATATTCATGAAAAGGGGTATATTGAAGCATTTTTAAATGGTTGGCTGAATTTGTGTCTTTCACTCTTAAAAAAAACAAAAACTTATCAAATGAAAAATTAGATGTCCATACAATATATGTAAAAATCTTAAGTTTTTAGATTTTGAAGATATTAAAGTTCATCTCTATCGAAGGAAATTTATGCCTGTTAATAATACTTATCTAACTTTGTTTTATGTGTATAGTACCTATTTAAATTCATCTACACATATACATGAGGATCATAATGAAGTAGTTGGTGTAGAGTTTTCAGTTTATGATGATGAACAAAATAAAGAGTTTCCAAATACTGAAGCATAACAATTTATGATTTATTACATGCTTCACATAAATTATTGTGGCTAAGATGTATTAATTACACTGAGTTATCTGATGTTGTTAGATTATTGACAATTAAATCAGATGGAAACATGTCTCAATGATCTTTTAATCAAATAGTGACTCTTTTGAAAGAAACATATTCTGCAAAGAACTTTATACGTGGAGATTATTGTAGAACCTTGAAACTAGTTTCAAAACTTGGTCTATATGATAAAAAAAATTGGTTGTATTCATAAATGGGTAAAAACTTAGTAGTTAATGTTAGATACTAATTATCTTGACTTAATTGGTCACTAAATCTAATCATTATTTATATTTTGTAGTTATCTAGCAACCAAAACCTAATTTGATGATTATTTTGGTCACAATTAACAACCATTTTATTTGGTAGCTAAAAATTGGTATCTAAATAGTTTTTTTTTTTCTTGTAGTGAATATTATAATTGCACCCTATGCTAGAAGATCTAAATGTCGAGGTGAAATGGTCATCAAATTCAAAACTTTCTTGCAATGATTGATTGTATATTATTGTATGTTTTTAAAATTATAGAGTATATGCAATTTCTAATAGTTGATAGTACAATGACGTTTTGAGGATTGGTGAGGTTTTGAATTGGTATAATGAGATTATTGTGAATTGGTAGTTAAAGAGAATGTTTTGAGGTTTTTTTATGATTGATATAATAAAATTTGTACTCTTTAAAAGCTCATTCAAGGTGGTCGTGCCCAATGTCATATGTTTCATCGAACACCACTACAGGGGGATGCTATCGGCTTTAGTCATGTCGGGCACAATTCCATTGTCATCAATCACAACTTGCTCAAGTTGTTTTTGGGTTTGAATAGCATTGGGCACCACCTATGAAGCCCGGATACTGACACGGACACGGATACATAGACACGTGTAATCTTTAAAATATAGGACACAGGGACACAGATCTATATATTACATCACTATGAATCATATAAATTGACAATGAATATTTATGTATTAAAAAACCATCTATGAAGTCAAATATAACAAAAAATAGACCTGATTCATTTATCTAAACTCCAAAAAATGAAAAGAAACATGTATAATCTAAATATTCTTGATTATATACAAGATTTGTATCTTATCTCTGTAAAAAGTTTGAGTTTTTAGAAAATAATTGTATTATTCCCTTTTAAAATTATGTTAGAACTATGTTAGAATTGTCAGATACTTAAAAAATTATCTTTTGAATTGGACACTTCACTAATACGTGTCCTACGAGTGTCGTATGGGTGTCAGTATCCTATACGTGTCGGACACGAATACGCCACCTAAAATGAAGTGTCTGAGCTTCATAGGGCACCACTTCTTGGCGTGGGGAACGATGTCAGCTTGCGCAGGGCGTCGTGCAGTGCAATGTAATACTTAGCTTTTGTAAGAGTTGACTTCTTATTTTCTTGACTTTTGCTTCTTATTCATTAATGAGGTGTTATATTCATTTATTTAGTCATTGTATACATGATACGAGCTTATGAATTGTGTGGGATGTGTTTGAGACATGATATTTTTAGGAAAGAAAATATCATGTTGAGAATAATTAGGATATGTATTGTTTTGGGATTTGTTAGGAGGAGGTATCCTGACTTTACTAGTATATTGAAATCATATAGATGAAGATTGCCAAGTAGTGAGAGAGAGTCGAAGGGGATTAACATGAATGACTGCGGTTTGAAAAAGAGCCAGTCAGAAAATATTATATAGATTAACCTTGTATGATTGGTTTATTTGTGGGTGTGGCTATATGGATTTCACAATGGAAGGATAGTATGACATGTGTAGACCTCTGAGTCTTGCACAAAAATCTGTGAATTTCTGATCTAGATGATATTGATTTTGAGTTAATAATAAACACTTGATTTGATTTGTTATTATAAATATAATGGATGAAAAGATAATGAATCATATGTTTTTTTTATTGTATTGATTTAAAATTATAATCATTATGGAAATGTTTTAAATTATCAGATTTCCTTACTTTTCCTTACTTTTTGTGTTGTTTTTGCTTTTATTTTAGTTTGTAATGTTGATAATGTATTATATGGAAAGAGATGATGTGACAAGTGATAACATTTTGTAATAGATGAAACTTTCTTTTTTTTTTTATTTTTATAAAATTCTTTTAAATTTGTTTTTATTTTCAAATTAATAAATATATTGTGTAATATTTTATAAATGATGTATATGTGTGCATGGTAGTTAAAATCGAGAGTTTATTCGTAAAATCGTAAGATTTTACGATTTTACATACTCTGTGCGATTCAAATTCCACACAGGATCGTTGTACAGCAAAATCGTACAGATCGTCGAACAAAATCGTAAAAAACGTGTAATTGCAATTTTTTTTCATGTATCAAACGGTTCACTTTCTTGAATATAATTTTATTCAAAATTAATGCAATTAAATTTTGACATTGTGATACGTGTTGTCAGCTAACACCACTTAATTAAAATTAATGCAATGCAATTAAAATTTAAATAAAAAATAAAGAGTCTCTTCACCTTCACTTCTCATTCCAACCCCATTAAAATTAATATTAATGCATTAATGCAATTAAAATTTAAACAAGAAATAAAGAGTCTCTTCACCTTTCAAATTAAAATTCAAAGTCCATTTCAAATAAAAAGTCTTTTTAACTTCTCTGCACCCCTCTTCAAATGAAGAGTCTCATCTCATTTTAAATAAACTAAATTAATTTAATTAAGGCAAATGAAGAGTCTTTGAACTTTACTCCTCCTTCTTATTGCTTGATTGGGTTTTATTTCAAATCTAATTAAAACAAAACTAAATTAATTTAATTAAGATAAATGAAGAATCTTTGTTTATTCTTTCTTCTTGATTGGATTCCATTTCAATTTTAATTAAAATAAAATAAAATAAAATTAATTTAATTAAGACATTTTAACCATATCTTAATTCTAAAACCTCATACACACTCACATATCCAAAGTCATTTAAGCATACACTAACAAGATTTTCTTGGACTTCTCCTTATTAGCCAAAAAAAAAATCACACTCCACAACTCACACACTTGGGCAATATAGATTTAAATGACACTCTTAATTCAAATGGAGATGATGAATACTTGCTTGAAGGTCAAGTCCAAGGTGGTGTGGAAGATAATGATGTTCTTGTCATCCCAATTTAGAGGAGGAGAATGTTTTTATTGATGTGCTTCATGAAGGAGATAAAACTAATGAAGATTCTTTTAATTTTCATTTTAATGTGAGTGATTTATATTAGATGAACTTAAGTTTTATTAAGTATTGTCAAAGTAGTTGATTTTATAGACTTAAGTTTGATGAAGTACTAACAAATGAATTGATTAGTTATGTGTGTACATTTAGTTTGTCTTTATAGGGTTTGTGACTTTAATTTGGATCTCATTTGGGCATTAGATGTTTTTACATAGATTTTATATTATTATTACTCCTCCATAATATATCCAACACATCAATTAATCTTTTTAATTACTTAATTACTTAATTACTTTTCATGTACTACATTTAGTAAAATAGAAAAAATGTGACTATATAAACTTAAATAGTTTTGTATCAAGGTTCATCACTCAAATATTTTTTTAATTTCTCTTATTTATTTATTTTTTTACAAAAATTATTATTATTATATATACATATATATAAATAAAATAAAATCTACTATTTGTGTTATGATTTTACGATTTATGATTTTATGAACCCTCCACGATCATACTCAAAATCTCGATTTTAACTACCTTGTATGTGTGTATATATTTTAATTATGATATATTTACGTGATATAATTTTTAGAAAATATATAATTAGGAATGTTCCAAATGTGTGATTGCTTAGTTTATTAGTTAACTTAAGCATTCATATTTTCATTGGAATTTGGTCATTTCTTATATCAATATTCTCTTCCTCCATTCTACCACAAATGCATTGATAGGTATTAAGGAGTGATATATTCACCAAACATTCAACTGAATATAAATTCTAATGCGTGCATTGCTGGTGGTGATAGAGTGATCTAATATAATTATTGGTGTGTATGCATACATAGAAATACTCTTTATACGGGTGTAAGAAGATACGGTTGTAAGAAGAAGAGAAGAAAAAAAAAAAAAAAAAAAAAAAAAACAAAATGATTTGGATTAAAAACATTTTTTTATGAATTAAATTTTTTATTCTACGGGGTGATGGTTTGTAAAAAATAAAAAAGTATTTACATAATCCACTATATTTTCAACATAATGAATTGTTTATATAAATATAATCAATTATGATAAAATTATAATCAATAATATTTATTATTTATATATATATATATATATATATATATATATATATATATATATATATTTGTGTGTGTGTGTGTGAAATTTTAATTGTTTTTAAACTATAAGTAAATAATAAATAAAATAAAATAATTTAATATTTATTAATTTATGCTTATATATTATAAAAATAATAATTAAAATGAAAACATTAAAATAATATTATTTAATATATGCTATCATAATGTAATAAAATTAAATTAAAAAATAAATAAAATTAAGCTAATTAATTGAAATTTTATATTTTATAAAAAAATATTTCAATATCTTACTATTTTGAAATGTAATTTTTTTTATATATTAATATTTGATACAAATTTATTTTACTTTAAAATCTATTTGAACTCTAATTTATGTTCTAAAATTATTTTCATAATAATTTTTTTAATTATATAAAAAATTATTTTATTACATCAATTATTTTACTATAATTTTTTATTTTTTTTCTTGAAACCAAATAATGTCAGTTTCTATTCTTTTTTCTTTTCCATTTTTTTATTTTTCCTTTATCCAACCAAAACTGAAAAGATATTTTTAAAGTAGTACCTTTGTCACGATGTAAAGAGGTACTCCTAGTTTCCATTTTGTTTACTTTAATGGATTTTATTTTCGGACGCAGCAGGTTGATAAACTCGCTTATGATTAAAAGTAAACGATGGTTTTTTTGTTTTTTTTCATGATTTATGTTTTTGGTCATTTTGCTAAACTTTTTTCCAACTAGGTAGCATACTAGCACAAAAAACTTATCCACAGAACATACCAAATAATTACAATTTACTGTAGCCGAAGTTCGATATTGAGAAGCCAATATTTTAGCCTTCTTCGTGTACTTGAACTCTTTAAAAAAGTCGGCTGAAATTCGTTTTTCGGGAAACGAAATTTGGTTTAATTTGATGATTTTTTTCTAAAACAAAATCAGAGAATGGAAATTATTTTTAAATAATTTATGTAAGAAAAATTATTTGTTTTGTTAAAAAATTATTTATTTTTGGAAAAATATGAAAATATAAAATGTAAATTTAAAACAAAAATATAACAATTAAGTATTGTTTCTAATTTTGTGTTTAATTAAATTCTTTTAACAATAATAATTTATATAAAAATTAATAAAATAAAAAATGTATAAAATTTTAAATAATTAAATAAATCAAACAATTAATGTTTAATAAAAATAAATGGAAATTAAAAAATTATTCAGTTAATTTTACTTCATAATTTTATTGGGTTGAAATTAATAAAAACATTGATTATATTAGTTGAAATTATTAATATTTTACAACTTTGTAATAAAAATATGTATTTAATTTTAAAACATATCGATACTTTTAAAAATTCAAATGATGGCTAATAGAATGATTGAAATATATTTTTAATTTTGAATTTTTTTAGTACATTAGTAATATATTTTTTTATATAAAATTTTTTTGTACTTAATAAATTTTGTGATTGATATGATCGGAAAATTTTATTTGCAATTAAATTATTTTGTAATTTAAGTTGAAAATTTATGATAAAAATATAAATTTATTATTTGGGTTGTTATTATATGTACGTGTGTGTGTGAAATAAAATAGAATTAATATTTAAAACAAAATTATTATTGATTAACATAAAAAGTAGAACATTTTATAAACATTACTGAATAGATCAGAAAACAACAATACAAAGGAGGAATAAAATGAGAAATTGTGAAGATCAGTCCTTCACAATATTAATGATTTATTTGAGGTTTGTACATAAAATGCATAATTTCTTCTATGATGTTTTCAAAGTCAATAGGCAATTCAACAATTGTGAAGGTTCACACTTCAAACTTGAGATTAATTTGGAATGAGAAGTATAGTTACACATTTATTCACATAATATATTAAGTGACTATTTTTCTTGTTTATTGTTAATGGAAAACAAGTTATAGATGATTCTTGAAGGAAAATGTTTATAAAACTTTCAAGTATATGTTTAAGACCTTTGAAAGGACATTGATTAGGTATCGTGAACATTTTGAGGTTTGTATGTCGGAAGTAATCTTCCTTATGGTCGTATGCACTTGATTGGAATAAACAAATAAAAGAAAAGAGATTTGAGAAATTAAATAAACTAGTAATATTGTATTGCTCCACAATGCTTTAATATTTTTAATTATAAAATTCTAACAAATCTAGTAGATATAATAGTAAGAATGGTATTTATATAATGATAATATAAGAAAATTAAATGTAAATGATATTAATAAATTTAATAATTATATTTTTAAAATCATATACTATTAATATGCTTTCTATACAATAAATAATAATATTATTTTAGTTGATTTTAAATAATTAAAAATACATATAAACTTTATTAGTATATTCAATAATTTTTTTTCATATCATTTAATTAAACTTTAAAAAATATTTTTTACAATTATTGTTTAAATTGAAAACCCTAAATAAATAATTAAATTAATTATAAATATTAAGGTATTTGTATTTATCGAAGAAAAAATTAGATAAGTAAATTAATTAAAACTATAAAATATATATTCAAAATTTCAATTAAAACTAAATTAACTTTAATCATTATTTAAAAGAACTTCTATAAAAATTAAATAAAATAATATTGCTTATAAGATAATATTTTCATAACAATTATATAATTAAAATTTTGGAATATCTATTTTTATTAAACATAAATTAAATATTTATTTTCTTACAAATATTAAAATATTTATATTCATTGAGGAAAAATTAAAAAATTAAATTAATATAAAATATCAAAATATGTAGAGTATAAAATGTTGATTTACTTTAAAATATTTTGGGGTTTGTATATAATCAAATTGTAGGAACAGCGGGCTCTAGAAGGGGGGTTGAATGGAGCCTGAACTCAATTTGCTATAAATAGAAATCACCAACCAAGGCAAAAATATATAAGCATATATAAAGCAGTTTTATACTGGTTCACCCTAATCTCTTGGGCTACGTCCAGTTCTCCCTTGAACAAACCGTTCAAGAGGTTCTACTATTCAGCAAATAGTTACAACGAGTACACAAACCTCTCCACGTTACAACGAGTACACAAACCTCTCCAGGTTACAACGAGTACACAAACCTCTCCAGGTTATACCAGTCTCAATCTCCCCCTGAGATCAAAACCACTCAAGATTGAAATAAACACTCTCAAAAGAGAAAACAATGAAAGCTCACAAGGGTTTACTTCACAATGGTGAAGAATTACACAATGGTTTCACACAACCCAAAACTCTAGATGCTCTCTATAGCAGATTGACAATAAACACTCAGTATATTTTCTTCAATGTATTATATGATGTATTTCTCT
>Ga0209700_109423_pt1 | contig 11352 bp, 5 predicted proteins | sample SiratroredBW_FD_187528 | JGI IMG/M metagenome (GOLD analysis project Ga0209700, IMG submission 187528) | Root nodule microbial communities of legume samples collected from California, USA - Siratro red BW (SPAdes) (version 2) | ecosystem: Host-associated > Plants > Roots > Nodule | place: USA...
AAAAAAAAAAAAAAAAAATTCTGCAACGTAAAATAACTTATATATAAATTAAAAATAAAAATATCATTATTTGATAATATAATTTATAATCACATCGAGAACATTTATAGGTTGACTTACAAATAAACTAATTTTGAAAGAGAAATCATTTTACTTCTTATCGCCTTTATTCCTTTTAATATTTTTTTCCACAACCTAACGTTCCCGTCTTCTAAAAGTGCTGACAAAACAGGCTTGTATAAACACTACCAAACTGTTGCCAGATGCATTAATTCTGACAGCTAATAATTGGCAATTGCTTCTTGCTTATTAAAAGGGCAATATTAGGTTGTGTGGTTTTGTGAAGGTGTTGAAAATTGGAACTGAGTGATGGCGAAGGAGCTACCAACGGTGACGGTTAAGAAGAGTGACAGCAGAGGAGCAATGTAATTTTTTTTTCAAAAATTTTCTTCATTATAAAATCGTTTTCTATAATAGAAAAAGTATATTAGAAAAAATATTTTTTTAAGTAGGAGAAGTGTCTTATAAAAAACATTTTCATAAAAAGATTTTTTATTTTTCATAAAAAAAAAAATCTTCTTACCAAAACGTTTTTTTTTAAGACACTTCTTCTTTTATAGGAAATGTTTTCGATAAGACATTTATTACTAACTAAAACGATTTTCATAAGCCTCATCAGAAAAACTTCTCCGTAAAATGCTCACAGAAACCACTTTTCGTAATAAAGTAACGTGTTTTTCCGTTGTTCCTCCACCGTGCTCCTCCAACGCTCCTCCACCGTCACACTGCTTATCCATCGTTGCATCGCTCGTCTGCCCTTACCCTTTATAATCATCGTCTTTGCTAGCTCCTCCGCCGTTGCTAGCTTCTCCACCATTGCTAGCTCTTCCACCGTTACTCATTACTAATCTTCTACACTTTCACAAAATCGCACAACTTAATTTCTCCCTTTCAATATTCTGGCCAGGATATTTGTGAAATTAAGAACTTAATTTCTTCCTTTCAATATTCTGGCTGGATATTTGTGAAATTAAGAAAAATTGATGAAATGCATAGAGCAAAAGCAAATGATATTTGTAAAATTAAAGAAAAATTGATGGAGTGCAAAAAGCAAAAACACATGTAGGAGTAGGGGAAGCAATTGCCCTTATAATTTAGTTGTTTTCTTCTATTAACTAACAAAACTTATCATCTCGGCAACATGATACTAAAATAAATAGTGATTTTCGGTTCGTTTGAAAAAAAAAAAGGAAATAAAAATTATTAAAAAACTAAGTCACAAAATAAAATTAAATATGAAGTCCACAAATTTAAATTTCCTTCATATCCGATTTTTTTCATAACCAAATAAATTAAACTTTTTATTTCCTTCCATATAGGGATTAGGACAATGCACTGTTGGGTAGCAATTGACCCTAGGTAGTATTTACAACACTTCCCTTCCCTTCAATGTGAACCCTCCACCATTCTATCATTATCTCCCGTTGCTTCAGATACAAAAATCCAGTTTCCTCCAGTTTTTCCCTTCACTGTGAACCCTCCTCTATCATTATTCTCCTCCATTCTATCATATTCAGCAACCAATCAACTCTTTCATCAGAGGAGGAAAGAATCAAAACTACAGGAGAATATGTTTTAATTCACCAGTTCATTCTTGAAACATCTACAAAATTTCCCTGCTTGCTCCTGATAAAGATCCTACTCCTTCCTAGGCATATGCAACATATACAGTCCACCTTCAAGTTACAACCAATCAATCAATAAACGAATTTTTTTTTCTATACAATTTTCCCCTAACTGTAGATTGGGTGTTACGGGATACGCACCCAGAACCTTCATTGCTGAAACATGTTTCAAGCAAACGCTTTCCTACAGAATAAGACTAACTATAGCTGCAAAACTGGTGTGTTAGTTCTAAATCCTCAGTACAACCCCTAAACTCCCCCAATCAATTCACACTAGTAAATGCAATCATGTGAAAAGGAAAGAAAATAGTTGGAATGTCTACGAATCCCCAGCAGCATTTTGAAGCCTAACTTGTTCATGAGCTTTCACCACCTCTGAAGTGAAACTCTCTAATGTCTTGAAAATGGGAATTAAACCAGCCTGTAAACTATTATTAGCTGCATCACGAACAAGTTTGACGGCTTCTTTATGCCTGACCCTCTCTTCATGTAATCTCTTCTTCATAGAATCTAAATCCACCTTTAGATCATCTAGTGGTGAAACACCGCTATCAGAAGTGAGCTTCGATAATGCAGTCTTTCCTGAAACTTTATCATGTTCTAAGCTTCCCATTTCTGTGCGCAATGATCTAAGTTGTTTCTCAAAGTCCTTTCTGAGATACTCAGCTTTGATTCTCTGGCGTTGCGCCTCATCTTGCCTTTCCAATAACTCATGTAGTTTTTTAGCAAATTCATGCATGGCCTCAGCCACCTCTGTTTCTGAAATTCTAGTCATTGCTTGATGCCAATCATTGCAAATTATAAAAACTGGTGGAGCATCAAACCGACTTGGAGAGAAAGGGGCAATACCGTCAGCTGTTTCTTCAGGTTCGTTAGGAAGGCATCTTATGAGCCACTCATTCAAATTCTTGACATAAGTTTTTTGAGTCTTAACCCAGATGTTGAACTGACTGCACCAATTCAAAAGCTCCTTTTCAAGTTCTACAATGGCCTTCAGAACTTCATCTCCTTGCAGACCAACGTTAATCTTAAGAGACTGACTTTTACTCTCGATGATAGCTTGGAACTGTTTCTGGTGGCATTTGAGCATGAATTTCCACATTCTAGTGAATCTGCTGACAAATAGGCTATTCATCAAATCAATAGCTCCATAACTTCTAACTCAAGAAAAATAATTCAACCATGTAAAAAAATAGAATCACCATTCCAAAACCAAAAAGGATAATGTTAATATAAACAAGTCTTCAACCACTAACCACTGACAAGAGATAATCACATAAGCTTATTTCTCATCAATCACTTGAAGATAAATTTGACTCAGTGCCATCCCTCTATACGACTTGAGACAAAATTCTCAATGGAATGTCTGATTTGGCACATAAATTACCTTGTACCATCAATTATTGGCCTCTCTTTCATCCAGGGGAATTAATAATGACAGCAAGATTTTAAATTGCAACCTAAAACATTCCATAAGGGATTTCTCATTTTTTGGCGAATGAGGGAGTTGCATTGAGCCAATTGTGGTGAACAAAAACAGTTAATTGAATGTAACAATTATATCAATCAGATCATTAAATATCATCATAATTCACAGATAGATATTAAAACATGGCCAAAAATTATGTAAAACTTCACAAAGTGGCTCTCGTGTGTTTAAAAACATTAATAATCCATCTTACTTACTTTAGCCTACTCTTTAGAAGGGAAGAAGAAAGACCAAACACATTACCCTTTGAAAGGATAACAAAACAGCCTTTTGACAGTATCTTCTTGTAAAAATTTTAAATGTTTGTGACCAGAAATTGATAAGAAATGACAGACAAAAATTAGCATAGTGAATGAGTGAAGCAATTTGATACCCATTAATCAATGCTGCAAGTTGAGGCTGCAATTCATTATCCCTCAATTTATGTATTCTTCCCATTATAGTTTCAGCGGTTCTGATGCAAATATTGATTTTTGTTTGCAACTTCCTAATTGATGCTCTAGTAGCATCAATTTTACTAGATTCAGCTCCTAGATTATCCAATGTTTTCAGTCTCTTGAACTGTTTCTCATAAATGGCCCGTAACCTCTCTTCATCCTGAGAACAGGGCAAAAGTATAAATACATAAGCATAATTTGAAATTAAGACAAAGTATATTACTACAGCCACTTATCAATACAAGTATGTGGCATAATCTACAATTTATTGAATAATACAAAATAATTTATCATTGAATATGATGCTGAATATGCATGATACACGTTATCGAGTAATGAAGTTTCAAATTATATCCCCTCCTGTCCAACAACATGAAAGTATTAAAGGAACCATATCATAAGGGATTTAGAAGCCTTCCTCAACAAGTAGGTCATATAGCAAATCAGTAAGAAGGATATAAATAGTTTAAAACATTTCTAACTTCATGATTCATTAAAATTGGAGTATTTTGAAACTAATCATATACATACCTTAACTTCCTTATACAATTTCTTCTCCCACACGTAAAGTTTCTCCAATGTGGATGAAAGATTTTCTGGATTTGTCTTGAAGTCTTTCCCAGGTTCCCCACAGTATGCTCGTGCCAATTTTATTTCCCTAGAAGAAAATTGTATAGATGGAGGATCTGAAGGTAACCTGGAAGGTGCTACCATCTGCAAGATTCTGGAAAGGATAACTGCATAAAAACACATAACATAACAAGACAGTTAGTTGACCGATGTTTCAAACTCAACATAAAAGAGGGTATGGAGGATAAAAAACACAGATTTTAATAATAAAGCCCCACACATACGCCCACATGTATGTATGCTTGCAGTAGAAAAATCATCTGAATGACTCAGTTTACTTGGACCTTTTAATCAAAATGCATCTGCGTTTCCTTGAGGCACAAGCCTGGGAGGCTCGAGCATGGAAATATCAAACTAAAGGGTTCATAATGAAAAATCTATTCCATTTATAATTATTCTACTCTATGACTTGATTATTTGTTTTAAGAGAGGAGACAAAAGGTGAATAGTACAGAAGAAACTGACTAAATGGAAGAAACCACAAAACACGTCTTGTAAATATAATAACACGGCATAAGAAATATTCTGCTAGGGGCTCATGCTTGCCAAATCAACACAAGCCTGTTGCAGTAAGTTGTACAGAATATTGTTTTACAATAAACGTGCTTTCATTTAATGAAGTATTTAGCTTCTTCCCTTTTTTTCTCAATGCTATCTAATTTTATTGAGATTATGGTGTTTACATAAATACAGAAAGATCATCACAATCAAACCAGTGTACACGGAATGACATCAAATTGCATAACTCGTGTTTATTCTAACAAGCTTAAAGCACGCTGCCAGAGCCAAAAGAAAAAACACAATAAAAAAACAGAAGACAACTCAAGCTATGTTTGGATTAAAGTCGGGAAAATATTTTTGCAACTTTCAATGCACAATTGTAAATTCCGATGCACAAAATGAAGAAGAAATAATTTGATGCTTTGAGAATAAAGTAAATTTGAGCTCAACTGAAATCCAAGCATGCCACACAGGCTGAGGAGTTTCGGACCCTCGTGCCCTACATCCTAGGATGAAAAAACAACCATGCAGACAACAGCATTCATGTGGAGTGTGGAGTACTCCTCGGTGTCGGATTCATCCAGCTATTTTCTAATAGAAATTGTCATTGCTCAAAAGCCACAGAACAGGCACCAGGTTTATAAAGAGGATCTATATTTAGACCAGCAAAGCCAAATTATAATAAAAAAAGAAACTAAATCTAATGAAATCTAACAAATGTAAAGGATAAAGCAAACAAAACTAGCTTATTCTAGCTCTCACTTAATTACGAGATAATCTAAATAAAAAACCCAATTATACAACGAAAGTTCCAAAAGGAGCAAATAAGCAAATCTACGTCATCCTTCCTTCCTCTACAGTCTGCAGGTTCAGCAAAATATGTAAAATACGCCAAATACTAACACTCACAAGCTCCACACACAAACAAAAACTGCATGAAAAAGGTAAGGCATGTCTCACATTTAACAAAAAAGGATAAAACGTTTATACCTCTAAGTGCAGCAACCCTAGACCGATAAGGCGGCTTGCAAACCTCAAGCAACAACGCAACCTCTTTCCCAAAATTCGATGCCGTCACAAACTCATCCTGAATCTCCACCACAACCTCACGCAGATCCCTGGTGCCGTGCGCCGACAAAGTGGTTACACTACTCAAAACCGAAGAGTCACCGTCCACCGCCGTGACCGTCGCTTCATCAATCTCGAAACTCACCCCTTTCTTCGCACCATGCTCTTCGGAAACAACAGTGTCGGGACTGCTCTTAATCTCTTTCTCAACGGAACCGTTATCGCTGCCGTCATGGAACCTCACCGTCTTGGAACTCCCCTCGCTGCTACTCACCTGTTGCAACGGCACCGCTTTAGTGTTCGAAGGCCCTTCCCCGAAATCCCTCCCTGCAGCGAAACCCTTTTCCTCAGCCACCTTTTTATTCTCCTTCTCCTTCGCCTTCGCCGGAGCCTGTCTCGGAGCTTCGTGCTCCATTTCGTCTTCCAAATCGGGAATTCCCTCTCTCTCCCTCACCTCCTTCGAATCGGGACTGCTCGCGCTCGACCCGAACCGAGGGGGATAAGCCGAATACCCGTTCTCGAAGCTCTCGAAGACGTTGAGGAAATCCCAAGTGGAGACGCGAGGAGGAGACGGCGGCGCGGGAGGAGGACGCGGCGGAGATAGCGACGGTCCGGGGGGAGGGTAGTGAGGGTAATCCCCACCCGGAAACCCGTAGAAACCGTAACCGTAAGAAGGATCGGGCCATTGTCCAAATGTCGCCACATGTCTCTCTGGTTCTTCATATACCATTGGTCTTCCATTGGGGACAGACCTCTTCATGTAATGAGCGTATTGGTAATTTTGATAGTACCCGTAAGGTTGCGGGTCGGGTTCTGGGAAGTCGTGAATGGGAGGCGTAGAGGAATGAGAGTGCGAGTGAGAGTGAGAAGGAGAATGAGAATGAGGAGGAGAGGGAGAACTCAATTCGGATCCAGAAGAGAGAGGCAAGTGAGAACCCTCGGGGGAATCCGCGTGAGAGATTGAAGCAGAAGAGGATGAGAGCTTGTGATTGTTGATGCTTTTGGTTTCGGAGGGTAATGTAAGAACCGGGGAGGAAGAACCGGTGGTGTTGGTGAGGTCTTGTTCCGCGAATTTGCGAAGAGCGTCGCCGATTTCCCTGAGCGAATGGAAATACGCCACGTGTGCCGCTGCTAGAGCGTAGCGTTGCTCCGATGCGGCTTTTAGAAACCTCCTCCGCTCTCTGCAGAGAGCCACCGCGGGGAAGTCCTCTATCTTGGAGCCGCCGCAGCCCATGTCAATGACCGGAGATCGTAGACTGAGTTGCCGATGTCGACGCCGGAAAACATGGTTCAACGGCGCAGAGGCTCATGGTGACGGCGCCGCATAACAAAGAAGGTGGTGTTGCGGTGTGCTTAAAGTTAAGATATATGATTTAATAAGTGAGAAAGGGTGAACACTGAAGTGTGTTTACATGCAAGGGGATTGAGGGGAGGGAGAGTAACAGGAGCGAAGATTCTAGAGAGATTTTTAATTATTAATTTTGAAAAAATGAAAAAGAAAAGAGGGTGGGGAGGATGTCATGTAATAAAATAATAAGGAGAAATTGTATTGAGATTGGTGATGGTGGGGATCTGGGTTTTGTTATTGGTGTTTGAATTTAAACAAAAACTGAGTGAGATTTATGGAAGTTTGAGAGAGTGGAAGAAGAAAAAGAGAAGAAGAGGGAGAAAGAGGAGACCCGCCATTGGCAACGGACCCCTTTCATCATAATACCATCTCATGCTTCTCTTTTTATTTATTTATTTATCTTTATTTTAATATTTAATTTAGTATTTGATTTAAATTTAATATTTAATGTTGATTTGGATGCTTTCATGGTCCCCCACTGTTGCAGTAGCTTGGACCAGCCTCACCTGGTTTGGGTTTTGAGATCCATCCCACTTCTTCATTTCCCATGCAATTCACCGCGTCAAATATTATTCTGTCACAGCCAATTTACACTTTCAAAGTTTCCGCGTCATTCAATTTACTTCAATATACAAATCTGTGTTACATAAATAAACCATTTATTTTATAATTCAAAATTAATTTATACATAATTTAATTTATAAGATTTTTTTTCAAATTTCATGCTGTTTATGGATTTATCCAAATTTGTCAAACATAGTTACAATAAATGTTTATTTATTTTGGGATTCAGACTTTTTTAGTAGCATAAAGCTTAAATCTCGGCTATATATATAGATACGTAATAAATTACGTAAAAAAATATTTACTTTAAAATTATTTTCTTTCCCTAATTTTTGAAAGTTTTATTTTGACTAGGAGCTGGGTTCACAAATAATTATTTAATTTTTTTTCATTAAACCTATAAATTTGACTTTAAATAACAAAATATTTCCATATTAATTAAATATTATGGGTCAAATCAGTTTCTACAAACAGGGTCCACTATTTGATCTGGCATCACTGATAATTCATTAAGGTGAGATTAAATTGACTTAATTACAATTTCATGTACAGACTGTATTATTAAATTTTATCTTCAAAATAATTATCTTATTTCTATTAAATAATCTATTTTGTAATGATTTTCCAAATGTGGCAAACTCCTTAACTTGTAATAACGCTTGTGCATTAAATATTTATATAAAATGTGGGATTATTTTTATAAGAAAATTAAATATATGGTCACCTGAATTCTACACATTCCACAAGATTTTATTTTAATGTTTTGTAGTGTTGTGTTTGATTTGAGAGGGAGCGAAAAGAATAAAAAAAGAAAGAAGAAAAAGTAAAGGTTGTGATTATTTGAATTAATGAAAAAATAAATGGGTGAAGAACATTTTAATAAAAAGCTTGTAATTAGTTTGATTGATGTAGTAAAATATTTTTATAATAATATATTTAAAAATTATTCTATAAAATATTTATTTTAAATAATTGAGGTAAATAATAATTTTAAAAAATATAAATTAAAGTGAAATAAATTTGAAACTAAAATAAAAAATCACTATAAACTTGATAACTAAAAACTAAATTTAAAACTTTATTTTTGATTTACAATTTACATGTTTTTCCTTTAGAAACAAAGGTGTGGTAAGAGAAATACTGATGAACAATATTTTTGTTTATATTTTCAGTTAAATTTTACTGAAAAATTATTAATTCACCATTGGAGTTCATTAAATAAATAATAAGATTTATAAATTTTATAAGTTTAGTCCATAATAAAAATTAATTAAAAATATATTACTGATTTGTATAGTTTAATTTGCAGCTAATTTTCTGCTTGTATAAAGAAGTAAACTTTAATATAATTTAATTTTACAACATCAAAATATCATTTTATAAATCCTTTAACTTCAAAAACTTACTTGTAAAAAAGTCAAATGTAATTTTTAATTAAAAACACTTTAAATGTATTTTAAAAATAATTATGACTATTATATACATTAATAATATTACCATACAATGATAATAATTTATACTTCTAATAAATATACACTAATAATCTGATTCTACAAACAGGTCCACCATTTGATATGGCATCACTGATATTCATTAAAGATTAATTTGACTTTGTGGCAAACTCTTTAATTTGTAATAACGCTTGCACATTCAATATTTGTAAAATATGGGGTTATTTTGATAAGAAAATTAAATATATGGTCAGGTGAATTTCACAAAATTATTTGTAAAATATGGAGTTATTTTGATAAGAAAATTAAATATATGGTCAGGTGAATTTCACAAAATTTTATTTTAATGTTGTGTTTGGATTTGAGAGATTAAAGATTAATTTGACTTTGTGGCAAACTCTTTAATTTGTAATAACGCTTGCACATTCAATATTTGTAAAATATGGGGTTATTTTGATAAGAAAATTAAATATATGGTCAGGTGAATTTCACAAAATTATTTGTAAAATATGGAGTTATTTTGATAAGAAAATTAAATATATGGTCAGGTGAATTTCACAAAATTTTATTTTAATGTTGTGTTTGGATTTGACAGAAAAAAAGTCTGAAACAGGTAAATTTATTATAAAGGAATTTTATGTAAGAGAAATAAAGGAAAAACACGTTAATTTATTTTAATGTTGTGTTTGGATTTTAATTTAGAAACAAAGAATATTTTTGTTTATATTTTCAGTTTAATTTCACTGAAAAATTATAAATTCACAATTGGAGTTCATTAAATAAATAATCAGATTTATAAATTTTATAAATTTAGTCCATAAATATGTTTAGCTCCTTTAACTTCAAAAACTTACTTTTAGAAAAGTGAAATGTAATTTTAAATTAAAAACACTTTAAATGTATTTTAAAAATAATTATGACTATTATATACATTAATAATATTACCATACAATGAATTGTGATCAATAAAAATACTTATTATATGAAAGATATAATTTATTAAACTTAAAACAATCAACCATATTAATTATATGAAACATATAATTAATTAGTATGTTATTAGTATTTATTAGACGGCAATACTTATGTTAGTGTTTAACAACACAGTTAATAAACAGAATTATATTATTATATGAAAATTGGTCAAATTTTTGTTATTATACTAAATAATTAACAATATATATTACATAAAATTCACATTTTACCTTAAAATAAATTAAAATTAACTTATATATATATATAAATTAAAATATAAAACTTTAAGAGTCTACAAAATTTTAAAACTTAATTTATAAGTCAGTTAATTTCAATGCAAAAAAATCTCATTTTTTTCTTCTCTTGTAATTTTTTAAGAAAAAACATTAATATTCAAAATGATTAAAAATGTAATTTAATATTTAATATATAAAAAGTGTAAATTAGTAAGCTATTAATGATATACTATTTTCTTAGTGTTTAATTATTTTTAAAAATTATAACTTAATGATGACTTTATAAAATTTAATACGGAAACCTAATTTTTATATTTTTTTCCAAGTTTTTAAATTGAATCATATTTTTTTTCTTTTCAATAACTTAGTCAATAACAGCTTGTACATTAAGACCTAATTAGTGGTTTCGTAAAAAAAAATAAAAAAAAATAAAATTCAAAGCGTCCTCACTTTGATTGGAAAAGTTCCAAAGCAGGGAAGGCTGAGAAGTAATATGTGACTTCTGCAATTAAATATTTATATTTAAAATAAATAGTCACTATAAAACTTAATAAGTAAAATAGTATACTTTAAGATAATAATATATTAAAATAAATTATTTTAAAAATTATTAAATTTAAAATAATTTAGTTAATTTTATTTGATATTTTATTATTTTTTATTTTCATTTTTTATTTAAGTATAATTATGAATAAAATATTATCATATATAACCAATTATAATTTTACTTGTGATTACCCATATAATTACTCGATATATATATTATTTTTATATTTTATTTATAATTGATGTTAAATAAATTGAATATATTTATGAAAGTCTAAATTAATTTTATAAATTAAATATATATATATATATATTGTATAATTTTAAAATATCAATTTATCTTTTATTATGTAATTTTTTTTAACAACAAAAATAAATTAAATAAAAAGAAGCATTTCAAGAGTGCATGATACTTCAGGGGT
>Ga0209700_109426_pt1 | contig 11345 bp, 9 predicted proteins | sample SiratroredBW_FD_187528 | JGI IMG/M metagenome (GOLD analysis project Ga0209700, IMG submission 187528) | Root nodule microbial communities of legume samples collected from California, USA - Siratro red BW (SPAdes) (version 2) | ecosystem: Host-associated > Plants > Roots > Nodule | place: USA...
AAAGCACAATATGATATAAAATCAATTAATCACATTTAAGTATTTTATAATAATTTGAATAATTTCCATTATGAACAAATATGAACGTTAAAGCACATAATGCTATAAAATCAATTTAAATTAACTCAATAACACATAAATAGTAAGAAAACTTATCTCTTTATGGACCATGTGTCTCTTGCTTTAATAATAATAATAATAATAATAATAATAATAATAATAATAATAATAATAATAATAATGATAATAATAATAATAATAATAATAATAATAATAATGTTAACTGTGCAATGTATATAAGTCATCAAATATAAATGTATACTTGAGTTTTGTTATCATTAAAACTTTATCAAATGATTTGATCCTCTAAAGGACTTTGGACCGTCTAATGTTCAACAAATCATTTATAACATTGATGATGAATGAAGATTATGATGACATTGTAGATGATGTACATGCCCCTCAAAAATATCATGATGATAGAATATATGTGTGTGAATTATTATTCATTTTTATAAACTTTTAGCTTTACACAATGTGATATACCTTAATGTTCTACATTATAATTGTCCACTCCTAATATAACATATTGAGTGGTAAATCAAGTGCAAGATCACAAAAGTTCATGTGAATGAAATTGAAGGTATTTTAATTGCATTGTTTGGTCACTTTTGCACATCAATTAATTAATTTAATTATGTTCATTTTGAGTTGTAATGTAATAAATAAACTAGAGATTATAAATGTTATTATGTAGTGCAATGGATGACTATTATTATATATATTTCAATTGTAGAAGTAAGGAGTACATCAATGTATTATCCATTTTTTTATGAACTTGTGTGATGTTAAGTTACATAAATATGTTGATATTTCTCAACAAAGCACATTTGTTACTTATGTAAATATGTTGTAATACACTATAATTGACCAATCCACCAATGTACTATTTATTTATTGTTTGTGAACTTCTGTTAAGTTATGCAAATATGTTGCTTTACAAAACACAATTGTTAAACTTTAGACACATTGGATTATGTCAAAAACATGTGGATAAAATACTTTGTTGATATTTACAACAATATTAAACAAAAAAAATCATAATTTTTGCAGTACTTAATATTTATAAAATTTTAATTTTTCTTTAACAAATTAATTATGTTTTACTAAATTATATATTAATTTAGGATTATTTTAGACTTTAATTATGAATTTAAGTATCTTATATATTGATTCATAATGGAGTTGCACCATTTGTTTATGATTATGTTTATAACATGAATTAGGATAAATCATAATTAATTATATATGTTAATATATGTTTGATATATGATTGAATGTAGGTTGGAGATAGTCATAATATAGAGTTAACATTAAAAAAATTATAATCATTACAATCGACTTTCAACAACCACTTTGATAGAAATTATTGTTGAAAGTTGGTAAAAAAAATGTAAGAAAAATATAAACTAAAAATTTATGACAAACAATTTATCTTTTCAAAAAATAGAGGGTTATTGGACTCAGTGGTGGTGGCAAATGAAGTGGTTGATGACATAAAAAGAAAAAAAAAGGATTGTGTCATTATTAAAGTGGATTTTGAAAATGTGTATGACTTGTTTAGTTGAGAATTTTGCAATACATGATGACGGGATTAGATTTTAGCTATAAATGGATCAAATGGATCTTAGGTTGTCTGAAGTCGGCTTCAGTTTCTATTTTAGTAAATGGTAATCTCACTTTAAAGTTTATACTAGAAAAAGACCTTAAACAGTATGACCCACTTGCCTCATTCATGTTCTTAATAGTGGTTGAAAGGTTGGTAGGGGTTGTAAGAGAAATAGAGAGAAAATGTATTTTAGAAGGAGTGGAGGTGGGAAGGCATGAAATCAGGAATAGTATGCTATAATTTGCAGACAACACTATGTTTGTCCTTAGAGTATGTAATCATAATTCAAAGCTACTTCCACTTAGCATCAGGATTAAAAGTTAATTATCAAAAACGCAAAATCATTAGAATAGGAACAGATAAGCTACAATTACTTAGATATGTAACTGTGCTGAAATGTAATATCATGATTACAACGTTCAATTATCTAGGGGTCAACATTGAAGGCAACCATTGGAAGAAAGACTTCTTGGAAGTGATGGTTGCTAAGATTTGGAAAATATTATCAAGATGGAAAGGAAATTCATATCCATAGTTGGTAGACTGTGTAATTAAATCGAGTTTATCTTAAATGACATTATTTTTGCTATCAATCTTGAAACTACCATAAGTTGTTAGGTTACGACTCATACGCCTTCAGAGAGATTTCTTATCGAGTTGAGAACATTAAAATCGTAAGTTGTTTGGGTTAGTTGGGAACAAATATTCAAAAGCAAAAATGAAGGTGGATTAGGCATGCTAGACTTGAAAATTTTTAATAGAGCATTATTAGGGGAATGGAAATGGAGGTTAGGTGTCGAGGATAAGGGTCTTTTGCTATGAAGCTGGGACACGGGCCATGTTACCCACTTCCCCGCTTCCGATACATCTTTGATGCGGACACGTGACAAAGGCGTGAACGACACTGCGTCAGACACCCAATCTTTCTCCATATATGGTCCACTATATTCGACGCGTATCTTCCACCAAAATCGCAATATCCAAACACAAATTTTAACATCAAAACACAAATCTTAACAAAACGTTTATAAAATTCAAACAAATATATTTGAATCTCCAAATCAAATATTTTTATTCCTCAAATAACTTAAATAATATTATGAAAATGATTATAAATAATCGAAGATGCAAGACAAATGAATCAAATCAAAAGGAAAAGAAAAGAAGAAGACAATCTCTCTCATTGCTTTGTGGAAAAGACGATCTCTCTCACTAGAGGAGACAATCTCTCTCACTGCTATGTGGAAGACGCTCTCACACTATTATCTAGAAAACGCTATCATTTTTTGCTCTTTGATACGGAAGGAAGAAGAAAGAAGTGTGCTCGTTGGGGGAGATGTTGAAAAAGAAGGCTCTCACTATGTGATTCTTCTAGAAGGAAGAAAAAGGTAAGTTTATTTAATTTTGAAGAAGAATGGAAGTTCCCTCTCTGATATTTATTTATTTATATTATTATTTTATTTATAATATTACTTCTAGTTTATTATTTTATTTATATGCATTGTAAATTTATTGTTAATAATAATTTATATTAATATTTATATTTATAATATTTTATTATATGAAACCAGTTTTTTAAAATTGTTATATTTTATTTACATTTAAAATTTGAATAAACATTTTTGTTTAATTTATGTTTTTTAATTTATATTTAAATATACCGTGTTATATAATTATGTTGTATTTTATATTTTTTACAATTTGACTATTATATTTTTATTTTATTTTTCTATTATAAACATAAAATATATTTATGTTACAACTTAATCTATTTTTTAAATGATAAATTAATATTATAAAAAAATAAACTAAACTTTTTGTTTAAAAAATTAAATATCCTATTATATTTTTTAAATGATCATACTGAAATAAAAAATATTAAATGATATTAAATAACAATAATTAAATATTATTTTGAAAATATATAATATATATCATACTAATTAATTTTTAATTTTACACATGTTTTATTTATTATATTTATAAGTTATTTTTATTAGATAAACTTATTTCATTTTTATATGTAAGTAAATTTTTTATATTTTTTTATAGGAAATTAAGATGAATAATGAACCTATCGAATAAGATGAAACAAAACCTTTATGAAGATATGTTTCAAAATTAAGAAAAATTCCTGGTGGAGGGAATAATATGATTAAATACAATTTATGTGATTTTTCATTCAATGGATCTTACACCACAGTAAGAGTTCATTTATTACAACTTAAGGGAGAAGGAGCCAAAAGTTTTCCAAAGGTAAGTTCGTCAAAACATGTCAAGTTTAAAAAATTAGACAATGAAGCAACATTGAAAATAGAAATTTAAAAAAAAAAAGGTCACTTTACCACCTGTATCTGATGAAGGAAATCAGACAAATAATGATATCAGGAGATTAAAAGGTCCTTTGGAGTTTTCTTTCAATATTCAAGCCAGAGATACTCTTGGTTGTGAAATTACGAGGATGTTTTATTCTTCAGGTTTACCATTTAATTTAGCAAGAAGTCCTTCTTAAAGGAGTGCATTTTCTTATGCAGCCAATACTTCTAATCTTAGTGGATACAACATATAATAAATTGAGATGTCCTTTACTTTCAAAAGAGAGAAGTCATGTAGAAAATCTTTTGCAACCTATAAGAAACTCATGGAGACATAAAGGGGTGACAATTGTTAGTGATGGGTGGAGTGATCCCTAAAAAAGGTAACTTATAAATTTTATGGTTGTCACTCAAAGTGGACCAATGTTTTTAAAGTCAATAGATGGATTTGATGAGATAAAAGACAAAGATTTTATTGTTAGACACATGAAAGATGTAATTATGGAGGTTGGGCCAAATAATGTGGTACAACTTACAATTGATAATGCATCTATATTTAAAGTCACAGGTATGCTCATAAAATTAGAATTTCCATCAATTTATTTGACTCCTTGTGTAGTGCACACCTTGAATCTTGCATTGAAAAATATTTATGCAACAAAAAATATGGAAAAAGAATAATGTTGCTTATGATCAATGTTCTTGGATCTCACAAATTATTGATGATGTTACCTTTATTAAAAAATTTATTGTTGGGCATTCTATGAGATTATCAATGTTCAATAGTTTCAACTCATTAGAGTTGTTTTCTGTTGCTCCAACAAGATTTGCTTCAACTATAGTCGTGCTAAAAAGGTTTAGAAGTTTGAAAAAAGGACTTCAAGAGATGGTTATTGGTGATGAATGGTTCTCTTACAAAGAGAATGATGTGGCTAGGGCACAATCGGTGAAAGAAACTTTGTTGAATGACAATTGGTAGATGAAGGTTGATTACATACTTGCTTTTACTACCCCTATTTATGATGCTCTAAAAAAACAAATACAAATATGGTTATTATGAAATATGGGATTCAACGATTGAAAATGTGAGAAAGGTCATATTTCAACATGAAAGAAAGACAGAAGTTGAACATTCATCATTTTTCGAGGTAGTAAACTCAATATTAATTTATTGTTGGACCAAGAGTAGCACATCTCTTTATTTTCTTACTCATTGTTTAAATCCAAGGTAATGTTAAATTATTTTATGATTATATTCGTTGTGTTTATCTTATTTATAATATTATAAATTTATTATATTATGTTAATTTCTTTTATATATATATTTATAATGTTGTAAATATTATAGTGATGAATGGTTAAGTGAAGATTCACGAAGACTTGCTCCACATCAGGACGGCGAACTTACTCATGAGAGGAAGAAATGGTTTGAGGTACTTTGATGATCCAGATGAAAGGATACAAGTAAATATATAATTTTCAAACTTTTTAAATAAAAAAGAAGATTTTGACAATGTTGACTCTTTAAGAGATAGAGGTAAAATGGATGCAAAACCATGTTGGATTATTCATAGAGCTCATGCATCAACACTTCAGAAAATAACTCTTAAGCTACTTGGACAACCATGTTCTCTTTCTTGTTGTAAAAGCAATTGAGTACCTATTCTTTTATACATTCTTTGAAAAGGAATAAGATGACACCTAAAAGGGGGAAGATCTAGTTTATGTCCATAGTAATCTTCGTCTTCTCTCAAGAAACTCCTCAAAATACAAAGAAAATGAAACTAAATTGTGGGATATTGTAGGAGATGACTTTTCATTGAATGACAATGAAATTCTTGAAATTGCCAGCTTATCTCTTGATGAACCAGAATTAAAAGTTGTATTTTCCAATGAAGATGATATATATATATATATATTATCGTGTCTGGGTCGTATATGTGTCTGTGGGCTTGATAGGTCTTTTGAGGGAAATATTAGAATCTAAACATGGGCCTTGGAGAAGTCTAAAGCTCAATATATATAGGTCATATGAATCTAGATGGTGGAGAGATCTTAGGAAGATGTGTGGAGGAGCTATAGAAGGTTAGTGGTTCTAGGATAATTACAGCTGAAAGTCAGACTCGGGAGTTGAGGTTATTTTTGGAAAGATAGGTAGGTAGGTGCTTTTAATCTTAGAGAAAAATATCATAGGCTTTTCGCTAATTCTTGTCAAAAGGATGCCAAGGTCAACAATGTAGGAGAATGACTCGATAATAAGTGGTAATGGGTATTTAGATAAAGGAGAGAGTGGTTTTTGTAAAAAGAAAAAAATCAATTGTTAATGCTTTGTACAACGGTTGCAAAATACATTTTTGAGGATATACATAAAGGATACATGGGCTTGGAATGAGGAAGGAAACGCAATATACTTGGTTAGGTCAGCCTATAGGAAGATATGATAAGTTCAAAATGGGGATGATGAACAATTGTTTGAGAAATTTTGTAAAACCAAAGCATTACCTAGAACTCAATTTTGTACTTGAAGGGTTATCCTAAATAAGTTACCCACTTATAAAAAATTGTTGAAACTAATACCTGGGCTTTTTGCTATACACATGTAGAAACAATTAATCATTTACTAATAGCATGTAAGGAGGCAAACAAGGTATGGTACAAGTGTAACCAGTAGGCAACACAATGCACATTTACACACTGTTAAAGAACATTTTTAGAGTTTTTAGCTTAGGGAGATAGGCAGTAAGCAAAACATATTGTGGAAAGTAGTGTGAAATTTATAGAAGTCCTGGAACAATGTAATTTTTAGAAACAAAACGTTTGAAGTTAATGAGGTTTATACATTAGTATAAGTCAAGACTTAGAATTGGATTCTTAGGAGGAATTAATGCCAAAGCTAAATTCATGTTTTCTAATTGGTGCTTCAATCCAACATTATGCTTGAAATCAATAAAATGATTTGGTTAGTATAAGCTTTTTAAATTATTTGCTGGAAGTTGATAATGCTAATTTGTTGGAATCTGCTTAACTTATACCAATGTTAGAATCAATTGAACAGACATATCAGGACATGCCAATGTAAAATGTTTGATTGAAGTTGTTGAAACTATAGTTTCTCCTTAAGGCAAGTTACTAACATGGATAAAAATGTATATTTAGTTTTGTGCACAATTTTACTTGTTCATTTATGTTTTGGTATGGACAATGTTAGAATATTGCTCAAGCTCCTTTTCATAATTTTGTGAGATTATTGCAAGTAATTTATTACTAAAACTTGGATTGCATATTATAGAGTCTGGTGTTTGGCTGTGAGTGATTATGTAATTCAAAGTTTTTCTTCTCTTTATGTATAAGTTATTTTGTAGTAGATTTTGTTTTTAGGAACTATTTGTAGGGCTTAAGGGCTTTTCTCTCTATAATTTAGGTGCTACGTTTTCTCTAAAATGATCAAAACACCTCTTTAAGTATTTTTGATTTATTTAATTTTTATTATTGATAAAAAAATAAATAAAAATTAATATAATAACAATTGCAACTAAAGTTATCATCCTAGTAAACTATTGTCAACTTATTTTTAACTACAAATACATTAATGATGGTTTTAGAAATATGATTAAAAAACTATTTTATTCATTATTAAAAATCTTATCAACACTTATATTTATATTAATTGACAGATTTTGAATAACTTAGAATTTTATATATTTTTTAAGTTATATATATATATATATATATATATATATATATATATATATATATATATATATATATATCATTTTTTATTTTATATATATATATATATATATATATATATATATATATATATATATATATATATATTAATAACATTTAATACTTTAAGTATATAAAATTATATAAAGAACACCAAAATGAAATGTGAGGAAAGTATATAGTAACTACCTGCTTATATTAAAATTTCATTGTCACCCCGAAAATCTCCTGAATCTATTATGTACTCGGGTATATTAATATCACCTTTATGGCATTGTATTTCTACTAGTGAAGATTTAGCAGTGACTTCCGCTCTTACTACATTTATCTTTAAGACTTCTTAATATGCTTAATATGAAATTAGTGGAAACTCTCTAGGTAATCATATTAGTCATCACTTATTGAAGAGTAAATTTCTTAAATAATCCAGAGTTTTTCCGCAGATTTTGCATAAATTTGAGATCCAATATTGCTGCAATAAATGACTACCCTGCATAGCAGCTATCATAGCCAATACCTGCAGATATTCTAATTTTCTTCACCATAACATTTAGAGTTTTTCTCACATATTTTACATAAATTTGAGGCTCAATGTTGTTGTAGCGATTGGTGACCCCTTAATAATGATTTCACTTCTGAAGTCCTAAGAGGCATTTGAGATTAATGAATTAACACAGAGAGATAACTCATAGCCATAGATGCTGCAACACCCTCTAATTATTATCTAAAACTAACATATCTCCAAGATGAGACATTTTAGCCCACTTATCAAGTCAAGTGATAACGTTTACTCCAACTAATTAGACTGAGGCCCATATCGGTAGGTCAGAATTGTTGTATAATTAAAAAAGCCATGTCATTGACTCATCGTGGGGTTAGATTCCTAGCCAGTGAAAAAACTTAAAATAGTGCTTCTGGTATAGCTAGCATCTGGTAAATGATTGGCGTTTGTTTCCCTCAAAACGGATTTTGGCAGAAGGTATATGAGTATTTTATGTGGCAGAGAGTTTTTTTCTACTTTTTTAATTCATTTTTTTATTTGCTCTTCGTAACGACAGTATATAAATGTTAGTTTTCAAGAGTCCGATTTCAGGAATATGCATGCACATTTTTTTTTTTTATTTGGGAGGTGACAATGCACTTCATTTTCATGATATGTGTAAGACTTGGTTTTTACTTTCAAGAGATGAAGAAGATGACATGGCATAATTCCTGGCATGGCAGTGACGGATTTGTTGGTATTCTCCTTAACCAAAGCCACGTGATTCCATCTTCACTATCAACTACCTAAAGCCCAATGCTTTTTCAAAGGAAAAAGTAACCAAAATTCATTTAAACATGAAATATATTATTTGTATGATGTAAATTTGCGATACTTTTCAGCATTATCTGTTTTTAATTCTTTATTTTATTGTAAAAAAAAGTACGAACAGATACTAATTCTTTTTAAAATATTATCACACTTAATACGCACTGAAAGGGTTGATTGTCTACAACGTCATCAGAACTCAAAAGCAGATCTGCTGCAGAAAGTATGGTTTCAATTCTGCATAAAAACAAATACTATAATATAACCGACATCAGAGGCAAACCCGGGGCCAGGTCAAGACCATTGTGAATCAACACAATTGCATGACCTAGTATAAAGGGGTGTTTGATATTGATTATTCAAATTCAATAAACCTATGGTATTTTCTTATATGATTTTATTTTCAGCCGTTGAACATCATGAAATCCAGTGATTGACAAGTCTTGACAATTTGGGTAATAGAAAAAGAAAGTCTTGATGATTGACATGTGAGAGATGTTAAAGCATGGAGACATGATTAGCAAATAGTGGATGATAAGAAAAGGATTTTTTTTAAGATAAATAAAGATTATTTTACCAAAAAATTGACTCTAAATCTGTAATTAATGCATAAAGAAATTGAGGTCATTGAATGGAACATGGTGTGGGATGTGTTAATAAATGGTGGGTCAATAATGTTGGGATTGTTTTGAAAAAAAATGACGTGTTCCTTTCTTTCCCTAGCTAGCAAGTTGCAACCAATAGAAACATGGAAAATGGACTAGTAACCTTCCAATAACTAGCAGACGTGACTAATCAACTGCCAAACCAGCTTAATCCAAAACTGATATCAGACCATATTGTTAATTAGAAGCCTTTTGGTTTTGTCGGAAGGCACAACTGTATTTAGAGAATTTTATGCCCATAATATATCTCATAACTATTTTTATCCTAATAGAATGTAATAGATCTCATAACTACATGCTATTATCTTATTACATAATTATAATGTATTATTCTTTAAAATAAAGAACTGGAATAGATTTAATAACATAAAGTTTCTGTATATAATAATATTTATTTATAAATTTAAACTATAGTGGTAATTAATATAAATTATATATATTTAAAATATTTGAATCATGATATTATCTTTACAAAATTTATATAGTTTATTGATAAATTTAAGAAAAAGTAATCCATTAATTAAATTTATTATAGATTATCACGTAATTACTTCCTATTATTAGATATCTATTTATAATTTTATATTTATTTTTTCTAATCAAGTTTTAAGTTTTTTTATAAATTTAGTTATTTTTAATTCAGTCTATATTAAAATATTTTATTTTATTGAATATCTAATATTTTTTAAGTTAGTTTCTTCTATTTTTGAAGAGTAGTGATGTGTTTATTATAATAAAAAACAATTATATAAATTTATGAAATACTTAAAACTTATTTAACCTGCTCATTTTATGTAAAAACATGTAAATAATAGGAATGAAGTAACAATCACCTTAGTCTAAATAAAAACAAAATTAAACAATAAAAATTTAATTTAAAAATATCAAAATTTTAAATATTTAAAAGAAATTCCTTTAATAAGAATTTAATTAAAAATTAAAAATACTTAAATTTACAATTGATGAATGATTTGTAACATTCAGATTAATGATTTGTAAGATTCAGGTGTGAGTGCATTTAAAAAATATTAAAAACCATCTGAAATGCCACTTATCATATTTTTACAGTACAAATTTTTATATGTGCGGGTTCATTTAGTGAATCTTAAAATCATAAATATTTTAAAAGTTGCACTTAAAATGATTTTTTGGTCAACATTATATCCTATATATTATCATCACTCACTTCTTTATAAATTACTATATCTTTTCTATAAACGATGTTAAATTTATCAAGAGTATTATATTGAAACTAATTTATATTTTAAATATATTTTTTTAAATGAAATTCATACTTGTATTTGAATTTTTATATTACTATAAAAAATAAGTAAAATAAAAATTACAGTAAAAATATTAAAAAACATAATTAAATAATAAAATTAGAAAATAAAAAATGTTTATTCTTATTTTCTATCTAAAAAAATTAACTTCAGAAGGATAGATAATTGCATTCAATTTTATTATTCTCTTAATATTTTATATGAAATGTCCTTTTGGTAATATATATACATATATATATATATACATACATATATATACATACATATATGTATACATACATATATGTATATATATACATATATGTATGTATATATATATATGTATATATATACATATATATACATATATATATATACATATATATACATACATAT
>Ga0209700_109431_pt1 | contig 11334 bp, 6 predicted proteins | sample SiratroredBW_FD_187528 | JGI IMG/M metagenome (GOLD analysis project Ga0209700, IMG submission 187528) | Root nodule microbial communities of legume samples collected from California, USA - Siratro red BW (SPAdes) (version 2) | ecosystem: Host-associated > Plants > Roots > Nodule | place: USA...
CAAATTAACATCACTCAACAGTCCCTTCTCTTTCTACATAATCGATATAAAATGAACATACAAAGATATGAAAATGAGTTTTTTTCTAACAACAATTATGCAATTTAACACTTAACAAAAAAAAAATGCAAGAAACCATTTCAGAAAGAGAAAAAAAAAAACTATAAAATCCAAAACGGAAAACGTGTATTTTATATATAAAAAATTATTAAACCACTTAAAAAATGGAATGATATATTAGTATAATATTCTGATCTTGTTATCAAATAAAATTTACAAATTTCATTTTCCACCTTTCTTCCTTCTCTATTTCTTTCACTATTCTTCTAACCCTCTTCGTGCACTTGCATAGAAGTAATGATTAACAAATTATAATGTTGATAGTGATAAAAAAGGAGGGTAATAGCATGTGAAGGTTAATTATTTGAATTTGTAATATTATCATGTGCTGGGCATTGGCTGTTAAACTGTATCTATCTCTCCAACATATACTTGTTTAACCTAAAACAGCTTGCAGATGTGAAGATGAAGACACAAAGGATTGTTTCCAGCGTATTTGATAGTAACAATGACTTGTTATTATATTCCATCACTATTGCTGTTTCTTACTGTGTATACTGTCATTTGGTTTGGTCACAATCTCATTTTCTGGATTATGGCTACTTGTCTCGTGTCTATTGATACTGTCTTTGTCCATGCAAGAAGGATTCGTGTAGGTACACACAGCTGATAATTTGCTTTCATAATATTATAATTGCTTTAATTTTAATCCAATACCATGTTTTTAATGAATTAGTAATATATTGTTAGAATGTAATTTTTTTTCTTAAAACATATGTTTGAGTTCTCACTTTGTCTCCTTTAGATTTTGATATAATCAGGGAGGAAAATTGAATATCACAACAGTAAGGAAATACAATGTGATTCCAAAAGAAAACTTGGTTAAAGAAATTTCCTAAATAAAATGCAATCTACTATAACTTATATATCATCAAAATCCTTATATTTATAGAGCACCAAAAAATGATTAATGTAACAAAAAAGAAAAACGTTTTACAACAACAATTTAATTAATATAGTCAAAGTAATATAAGAGTAAATAATAATCATTATAATGATATAACACAAGAGAGAGAGACCCTTTTTCATCAAAATATATTTTCAAGATTAAATACTAATGTCCACGTTGAATCATGAATAAAAGAGAAAGAAACAATATTTTTTTAATATTCCTATTAATCAACTAATAATTTACTGTTTACCTATTCTCTAATTAAATCACTCCACTTTTCAGAAAACATTGGTGCAAAGATCACTATAACCCCCTAGCTATATATAACTCTTTTCATAACGTGATATATAGTTGTATTTCAAGGTGAAAACATGCATTTAATAATGTGTATATCATATTATTTAATGAGTATGACTGTTGTAGTTATTAATGCAAACAAGTTCATCAATTGAAGTGTACTCACACGTACGTTCTTTTTGACGATAATGCAAAAAATATATATTCAACCAAAGATGAATCATAATCAACAACACTATTCCACCATTTTCTTTTTCCATTCGTGTGGCAGGTGGACAATGAAACCAGAAATAGATTCAACATTATATATCCATATCAAATGCCAACCAGTGCTTTAGTAAAATACATTCAAAATTAATATCGTACATATTGTGATTTTTAATGTATGTCCAATGTAAATTTAAATAAAATTATTTTATTTTAATTTTTGCAATTAGTGTCATTGGTTAATATTGTACGAATTTTGAATTAATGATGGTTTTCTTTAAGTTGATGTTGATTAAAGACTTTGAAAATATATATATAGAGAGGGTAATAATTAATTTGAGAGAATTATTGTGATTTTGATGGAAAGTTGTTCCATAAAAAATATATGTTTTTCGAATATACTATATATCTTGGTCTTCGAAATAACACTTTATTTAAGGAAATAAATTTCAAATAATGTTTGAAAGATCCAAATTGAGACGTATCATAAATGAATTAATTAAGAATGAAAAAGAAAGGGTGAGCATGAACATTAATATGAACATGATGATGAAGGAATAAATTAATATCTATGAATCTAGGGTTAAACCCAGAAAGAGGAATCTCATTAATGGACAAGCTAGCTGGATGAACAGTTACAGTGATGGATGTTTCCAATCAGAGGGTCTCATGTCATGCATGCTCAAAACCTAATACTATATATGTCATGAGACACTTCTTCTTCATGCAACTGTAACATCCTTGTCCCCTCTTTCCTTGCTAGGAACTCGTGACCATCCAAGAAGCAGTATAGTGAAGGATTCATTAATGTTATAGTAAATGCTAAAACATACGTAGCTTTATACATGTTGAATAATGTAACAGTGTCGTGTTCCTCGTGCAGTGAATTGAGTTTTTACTAAACTGTGGGAGCAATGCACGAAACTGAGATCGCAGATCAGTGGTGAAGAGACACTGTCAGAGGATTAAACTAGCATGTATTTTTTGTTGGTGAAACATGTCGAATTTTCAAAATAATAAAACAAATATGTTGTATTATTTTTTTTGAAAATTTAAACACTTTTTTAATTTTGTGAATAAGAATCACAGTATTAACATATAAACTTTGTAATTAAAAAAGTTTTTTATTTGATTTAATTAAATGCATATATAATTCTCTTTACTGCTATCATTAATTGAAATTTAAAAACGAGTTTAAATTTAGAGAAAACAAATTAAAAAGTTTTTTAACATTTTGGAAATTTTAGAAGAAGGTTAAACATGTTTTATCCTACTTTTATAGCTTATGATTAATACAATATATCACTTTTTAGTTCATTTTTTCTAAGTACAAACTATTAATTGAGGTTTTATAATTAAGCAATTTTGACATCTTATTTTGTGATAATGAATTTAGTTACTATTTTGAGGAGAAGTGCTCCTATGGTTGAAGTCTTCTACCAACATTAAGATTGACTAGTGTTAACATTATTACTGATATTTTTCACCAACATTGATGATTTTTTTTTTTTTGTGATTTACTTTTAAAAGTCAAATTAACATTTTTTAACGAAGAATACGCATATACGATATCAGACAGAACTCGCAGATATTGGTGACCATTTTTCATGCGATTGTATAAGTCTCTTAAAAATCTTATATCAAATTTCATACATTATTTAGTTAAGTAGTATACTAGTTTATTAAACAGAACACTCTCATGAATTTTAGATGGATAAGCTTTTCTAAACTATAGTAAAAATTGAGTTCTTGAAATTGAGTGTTCATTTAATGATAATTTTTCTTTGTAAACAATATCATTGTTATTTTTATTTTTTTTTAAGTTTTTGATGATTAGTTCCTTTTAGTTAATTTTGATGAAATTTTTCACACATTTATCCCATGAGAAATAGTATAATAGTATATGTTTTAAGATAATTACTATGAAAAGTAACAAATGATTTATGATTGAATGAAAATATAAAATAAAATAATTTTACAGTCTCCATGTATAATTTTTGTTGCTACAAAAGGTGTGTGAGATTGATTTTGGCAATTATGAAAATCACTTTTATTGTTTGTTAGTGTGCGAGGGGCATCTGCACGTCGTTAGCAAAAAACGGAGTTGCATTGGCTCTGTGAAGGAATAATAAGGTGCCATTTTTTCTGTGGATCAAAGGGACCCACCTTTTCACTTTCACCTGCAAAAGACAAATATCTCATCCATCTTAATTACCATTCTCTTTTTTATTTTCAGAAAAAAAATAAGATATGAAAAAAAATCAAAATTAATTTCAAGCAACAAATATATTAAACTTGTTTATGTAAAATAAAATAGGTTCACTAATATCTTTACAGTATTCAAATAAATTTTATTGAGAACTTAGTTATGCATAAAATTAATTTAGTCTTAGATGTAAGAAAGTTATCAACATGGGGTTTGAGAAAATCAAATAGAATACTTTCTCACTTTAACTCAAAAGAAGAGTTTATACCAAAGACCCTTTAATCTTATCCTGAATTGTTTGATTTTATTAACTTAGGTATAAAGTAGAACTCATCTATGATTTTTTTCCTTTTCAGTGCTTGGAAAAAGGATACATTTTTTTTTACCACAATTATCAGTGAAACACCAAAGGCTAATTTTTTATTGGAATTTATTGATTATTATTTAATTGTATAAATAGATTACTAAATCAATTAAAATTTCTAATCTGTGAAAAATTCCCCTTGGTTGTATGTTTTATGAAGTTTGGTAGGGTACATTTTGCATGATGGCATCGAGCAACGAGAAGCGTGGATGAAATCCTGACCAAGATCAACGGCTGTTACATGTCTCCGAGCTCTTTTAATAGCACTTCTCATTTCCATTTCCCTCTTCCTCTTTAAAACCTCACTGATTCTCTCAACAAAACAAAACCTCTTCATCTTCGTTTCTTCAAAACCCGAACCCGAAAATGGAAAAGGAGCGACCCGCATGGAGACCCGACCCGTTTCACGGCACTGCGCCGCGCGACCCCATGGAGTTCCTCTCGCGGTCGTGGAGCGCCTCCGCCATGGAAGTCTCCAAGGCCCTCTCTTCGTCTCAACAGCTTCCACCTTGTTCCAACAAAACCAACAACAGCAACAACCTTATACTTTGTTCTAACAATTCTAATGCCTCTGTGATACTCGAAGACATAGCAGGTGAAGTTGAAGACTCCGCCACTGTTTCTGGCAACCCTTTCTCCTTTGCTTCATCTGAAACCTCGCAGATGATCATGGATCGCATCATGTCTCACTCCGTATGCTCACTAACTCTTCCATTTTTTCTTCAACCTCTCTTTCTTAATTTCTCACTTTCTTCTCTCTGCAACTACTTCTATGTAGAAAGGAGAATGACAAAATCATATTATTTTAAATTTTTCAATGTGTTAGTTGCTCTGTAGGAGTATATTAGTAGTTGAATTCAGTGAAGGAAATGGTTTTTTTTTTTTTTTTTCTGTATCAGTTTTGGCACTGTAAAAATCTCAAGATTACTGTAATTATTTTTTTTTCTGTTGGTATTTGTAGATATACAAGTTTTTTCTTAGTTTTTACATTTCAACTTTATCTATTTTAGACATTTTAAACTTTTCAGTTCATGTATATATAATTTTTATTCAGTTTAGCTTTTAGTGTCAAAATTTATAAAAACTAAAAAAATAGCATGCATAAAAATTAAATTAAGTAATTTATAATTATAGACAGATAAAAATTGTGAATGATTAAACCTAATAAATAACTCATAAGCATTATTTGAGCATATATCCTTAATTTGAATATGTTTGTATGAGTTGTGTTCCATTTTTGTGTGTTTATGGTGAGAAAAGACTGAAGCAGAATGGGTGGTTTTGAGTTTGGTCAGCAGGAGGTATCGCCGAGGACCTCAGGAAGGCTCTCTCACAGCAGTGGCCCTCTTAATGGCTCCCTAACAGACAGCCCTCCGGTTTCCCCTTCTGAGATTGACGATTTCAAGGTAACTATTATGTCTCTCTCCATCTTTCTCTCTCTGAACCGACAAACATGTTTTATTTTTAATGGAGTTACACTTTTTGGTTTGGTGCAAAGCACGAACACTGATATCACTGCACACTTGGACCAAACCAACCAACCAGACCAACCATGTAGTGTCAGCTTTCTCTCTTACCAACAAAACAAAACAAAACAAACTTGAGAGAGTCCTCTGCTTTTCTCTCTTCAATGTAAACAAAACAAACAAACTAGTTAGTACTTGTTTTGTTTTCGTTCTTTTTTCCACTGCCCGCTAAAAAAATTCAATAATTACAAGTTAACATAAAATAGTGTTTTTAGCCCAGCAAAAAATGGACTATTTTTGCTTCGGAACCCTCATGTTTCTGAGTGTTTCAATTGTTTTGTTAGGTTTACAATACCAAAAGCTGCACTTTTTTGTTTCCATTGCAATTTCAGTTACAAGGTTAAGCACTGGTCCCCCCCTCTTTGTGAAATCGGTGAACACCACCTACAATAACCATTCTTCTGATTCCTGAACATGCCTGAAAAAAAATTCCCTATTGGGCTGCATTAATAGCTGATGGACCACCCTGTTAGAAAATTGCAATAATTGATTGAACATAACCATAGGCACAGACCAAAATATAAATAAAGATAAGTACAGTTTTTGAGTCTGCCACACCAAGGTTGTTATCTTGTTCTTTTATTCAGAACAGCAGGGACTAATGTTAACATTTTTTATTAACTTGGTACTAAAATATTTACAAATTTTATAAGGTATTAGTGATTTGGAAATAGACACAGAAAATTTTTCACTGACACGACAAGATCCATTGTGAAACACACAAATTTTATGTTGCAATACAAGTTGTTGGTTACTTGTCTATGTTGTTGCTAAGAATGGCCCACCACATTGAATTTTTCCTCTGCAGTATAACCGTTCCAACAACAACCACAACGCCACCAGCATCATCACCGGGCTGAATGGTCAATACTGGGGTGCCGGAGGCGCCGCCGCGGCTGCCGCCGCAGGCGGTGGTAAGACAGTGGGGAGGTGGCTGAAGGACAGGAAGGAGAAGAAGAAGGAGGAGACCAGGGCGCACAATGCTCAGCTCCACGCGGCTGTTTCAGTTGCTGGCGTCGCTGCCGCTGTTGCCGCCATCGCCGCCGCCACTGCCGCCTCTTCAGGCTCCGGAAAGGACGAGCAGATGGCAAAGACCGACATGGCGGTGGCGTCGGCGGCCACGCTGGTGGCAGCCCAGTGCGTGGAGGCTGCTGAGGCCATGGGTGCAGAGCGCGACCACCTGGCCTCTGTGGTCAGCTCTGCCGTGAACGTGAGGTCCGCCGGCGACATCACGACGTTGACGGCGGCTGCGGCCACAGGTATGCGGATGACAATAGAAACAAATGACACTCACTTTAATTGCTTTAACATGAAAATTTTAACATTATAATTGGATAACTATTTTGAATTTATTTAACTATAATGTTCATATCTTTTAAAGGACAGGAGATTATTGATTTTGTGATAATTATTTTCATTTTTAATTCACACTGGCTCAAATTTAGAACCAAATTAAAAAACTTTGTGTAATTAGTCTCTCGAAATTAAAGTGAATTAATTTTCTCTCAATTATTGTTTTTATTCCTTATTTTATACTAGCATTTTTTGAAATATATCCTGACATAGGACAACTTTATATTATCGTATTCTGATGCTCATGCAATATTTTCAGGTAAACAATAGTTATTGTTTGCAAAATGGATCTGTTTCTGTCCCGACGTAGGATTTTTTTTGTGGGGTTTTGGTGCTTTTATATTGAGCATGGTGTTTGTGGCTTGATTTTGCAGCTTTACGTGGGGCTGCCACGTTGAAAGCGAGGGTCCTTAAGGAGGTTTGGAACATAGCAGCTGTGATTCCTGTGGAGAAGAATTTGGGTGGCGGTGGTGGCGGTGGTGGCGGCGGCGGTAACGGTAACGGTAGCAATGGTAGCTCTAATAGTAGCTTCAGTGGTGAAATTGTGCCAGAAGAAAATTTCTTGGGTATCTGTAGCAGAGAATTGCTAGCCAGAGGTTGTGAACTTCTCAAACGCACACGCACCGGTATATTTCCTGAAATTTACTTTTCTGTTCTTTTATTGTACTTTGTTTGATTCAGAAGGTTTGTTACGATAAGTTTTGTCCTCTGCTATAATTTGGCATGGTTTGTGTCTTGTGTCTGTGGAGTAAAAAGGCATTAGTGAAGCAGATTTTGTTGTGTTATTTTTAAATTTCTTTTGTTTCTTCCTTGTATAATGATTAGGAAATGATTTGATCTGAGAATTGGCTGCTGTTGCAGGTGAACTGCATTGGAAAATTGTATCCGTTTACATAAACAGGATGAACCAGGTGCGACTTTTTCTTTACTTTGTTCTAAATCATGTATTATGTACAATGTTAATGTACTTTTGGTTCTAGGGTATATAGATAAGCAATTATTTGGTCATCAATTAAGAGTTCTGATAATGAGTATGAACCTGGTTGTGGAAAAAGTTATAAAGTGAGAGCGCTTAGTATGATGTGATGTCAAGGGATCAGATCAAGTTTTAGTTTTCCAAGAAATTTGCAAGTTGTGATAACCCTTTGGAGGCTCTTTTTGTGCTCAGGTTATGGTGAAGATGAAGAGCAGGCACGTTGCTGGGACCATCACAAAAAAGAAGAAGAGTGAGTCTTTGATTTTGGTTTACTTTTTTGTCCCACTCTTTCAAATAATTTAACTGAATTGGAGGTGGGTCTTGCTCCGGGTTTGGGGATTTGTGAAAGTTGTGGTCTTTAAAGTAGGAAAAGAATCAAAAGGGTTGTTCTTTAAGTTTAATTCCAAACCCCTTTTTTGAAAATATTGCACAGATGTGGTGCTTGGAGTGATCAAAGACATGCCTGCTTGGCCCGGTCGCCACTTGCTTGAAGGTGGAGAGAACCGTCGCTACTTTGGTTTGAAAACAGTGATGCGTGGTGTTGTTGAATTTGAGTGCAGAAATCAGAGAGAGTATGATGTGTGGACTCAGGGTGTGTCAAGGCTTCTATCTATTGCTGCTGAGAGGAACAACAGAAACAGAATATGTAATGTTTGATTGTGAAGAAATTTTGGGATTTGGGAAAAGGGAAAAGGGTAAAGGGTAAAGGGTAAAGGGTAGTGAGAATGGGATCCTTGCTAGTATGATTCATGATGATAATGATCTAATGAACATGGTAGTAGACCTTTTGATACATGATGGCGTGGGGGTTTGATCCAAATGTAAAAAATTGAAATGAAGTTCCAATTATGTCATATGGGGGTTTTCTTTCTTGCTTTCTTTAATCTTGGGGTACACACCTGGATATTTTTATGTATTTTTTGAATGGGAAAGTAGAGTCATTTGAACGAAAGTGAGAGAAAATCATGTGAACCTTGGTATTGTTCTTTTGCTGATTTGGAAAGAAGTTAAAGGAGTAAGTACCTTAGACCAAAGGTAGTCAAAAGAAAAGAACAAAAGAAAGGGTCACATTTGAGTGAAGTGTAGCATTGAAGATAAAGACAAAGGGTGATGATCTATGTCTTTTGTTTATACATGTTGATTTGGGCTTTCCCTCATTGGATCCCGAGAAATAGTTTAAGGTTTGTGAGATAGTCATCATTGTTTTGGATTATATTCTTCTTCACTTTGTGTATTGTTTGTTTAAAGTAAAGTGCTGAACAGATATATAATATGCCTTGGCAAATATTGCTGAGAGTGACTTAACATGTAAATAATTGGTAACTTTACTTCAACATGTGGTAAGTTAAAATTTAAAGTGTCTTTTATGCAATTCTTTTTATTTTCTGTTTTCTAAATGGTTTTCATAAAGTTTTAGTTACATAATTTGTAAATCAAGCTAGGGAATAAAAATACTCTTTTGCTTCATTGCCAATCATGATCTCAAGTGAGTGAGATTCATAATATGTTTTGGAGATGGTCAGACTACTTTTTCTTGGTTTCAATTTCAAAGGATATTGATAGTGGGATAAAGAATCATGGAGCACACAGTATTGCCTGTTATTTTTGGCTACTTTTCAAAGTTTTCAGAATCAAATTAGCTTATTATTAGGTTTCATTTCAAGCAAATTAAATATTTTAACATTTCTGTTAAGTGTGAGAAAGGCAAAGTGTATTTATATTAACACTTTAGAAGTGATCATATACCTTCAGTGTATTTATTCATGTGCAGGAATTTTAGTTGCCACAACAGTATCCCTTTCTACATATTTTATCTTCAACTTTACCACGACTGTTGACCTAGTATAATGAAAATTAACCACTTAATTGTATTTAATAAAGAAAAGATTATTCATACAATCTTACATTGTTTACAATTTTAATTATTCATACTTTGCTGAAAAAAAAAATCTTACATGCTTTACAATTTTATTGATTAAATATTAATTTTAATATTGAGTAATGACACTAAATGTTATAATAAAATTAATCATGGAATAAAAAATATTGTATTCTTGATATTGATTCATTCGTAATCAAACTATCTTCAAAATTAAAAATTATCTTGATGAAATTGTATTTAATTTTGTTACATTTTTAAAGGACAGTGTATATGTTAAATTAAATCAATTACTATTGAAAAATGGTAACTCACAGTGTAAGTAATTCAATTAATTAAAAATAATAACTTCAACCACAATTAATTTAATTAGTGTTAAAAGATATTTTGTTTGAAGTAACTAGTATATAGATTTGATTATACAACATGAATAAGTTTTAGTGGCTTTTTCCACTGCACTCTACAATGGGAACTTGTTTCTTTGTGTGTTGTGTTGTGAACACCATGTTTGTTTGGTGTCTAAACGGGGCAAGACCATTGTTGGGCTGGGACAACTAATTGGTTGTTGGGCTGAGCTTTCTCCAATTTGATTTTTGGAGAGATTCTTCCTGTCCCTCCATATTTTTTAAAATATCAGAAACATTCTTTACAGATTTTATAAACGTAATATAATTTTTATATTCTATATTACACATTTGGAATACAATTTTTTTTATATTTTGGATTATATAATTCAAAATATATTTTTTTATATCCTGAATTATATAATTTTTATATTTTAGATTATAAATTTAGAATATAATTTTTTTATTCTAGATTAAAGTGTTAAGGGATGTAGGAGTTATTTAATTTTCATCAAGGATATAATAATTATTTTGCTTAGTATGTGGAGGTGCAAAGAGAAGATATGGAGGTGGAGGAAGAATTACTTTGATTTTCGGCCATTAACACCCTGCCCACCATTTGGAGTTTCGCACATTAGAGAGAAATAATTAAATTTGATTCTAATAAAGTAAATATCAATTTGAAGTTTCACACATCCTAGACTAGAGAGAAATAATTCAATTTGATTATAATAAAGTAGTTTTTAACATATTATGGTGTTTGATATAATATGGATTTTAGTTTAATGTTAAAATTTAGACTAGTTTTGGTAACCTAAGATACATTAGAAGGAATTTGACTAAGTCCCTAAGTCAATGAATGTGAGAGACATGTTGGATAATCTAATCATAAATCATGCAACAAACATATGTTGCGAGTGAAACTGGAGTGTGTGGGAAAAACACTTCATAATATATTTTATTTTTCGAAATCTCAATCTTATTTTAAGTAAGAATTTTTATTAAATTAGAACAAGTGATCAATTACACATCGTTCTAATGTGAATAATTGCACATCGTTTTAATGTGATTGAATTATAAGAAACATTAATGTATTTAATGAAGGGTTTATTTTCATATATATATATATATATATATATTATATAAACTATGAGAACCATCCTAGTTGAA
>Ga0209700_109433_pt1 | contig 11323 bp, 7 predicted proteins | sample SiratroredBW_FD_187528 | JGI IMG/M metagenome (GOLD analysis project Ga0209700, IMG submission 187528) | Root nodule microbial communities of legume samples collected from California, USA - Siratro red BW (SPAdes) (version 2) | ecosystem: Host-associated > Plants > Roots > Nodule | place: USA...
GGGATTTTGAAAAAAAAAAAAAAAAAAAAAAAAAAAAGCGAAACCCTCACCCCATATTCACCCAATAAGAATGACTTCCAAAATTATTAAGTTCGACGTTAAACATTTGCAATTTCGAAAATACTGCATAATTCTATAATTCCAAAATATATATATATATATATATATATATTAAAAAAATAGTAGATTTTATAAAGATTTAAGAGAGTAAGTTTGAAAATGTTAAATAAGTAACTTTTTGTTGCATTTGATTATAATATTCTATTTATAAAACGCTGTTACATTAAATAAGATGATCTATGACCTATGATGTAAAAACATAATAAATATAAACTATTTTTTATCATACACTTTGAAATAGGGCATCCAACTGAAAAATAAGAAAAAATATCAACAATATAATTTTCTAAAATTAACATTTAAACATCTATACAACATGATAAATGTTTTATTGGCCAATTAGGTAATGTGACTCATGTAGTAGTTCATGAAAATTGTATAATGACTTTGTTAAAGTTATATATCTACACTTCATACATAACAAAATACGAATTCACAAGAATAATGTAGTATCTAAGAAATGTGCATGTAGGAACAAAAAGTAACTGTTCTTTTAACCACTTGTATCCAATAGTCAATGCTTTTGATTTGTGCAAGGGATAAATATTTTTCTCTTTCTCATATAATCATCTCCATATACAATCTACATGATATTCATGTCCACATTGAATATTTCAATCTACTCTTCGTTCTTATACATCCAGTAAAATCATGCATAAGTATTCTGATTAATAGGAGAAAGAGTAAAATGTGTTCCAATAATCAAATTCAAATGAATAACCTCCATCTAGTAGATTAAAAAGACAGGCAAACTAGTACCCTACAAAATAATTAATGCATTTGATTGATCATAATCTATACCTGATATTAAATTTGATACTTGACATATTATGCAAAGATCAATTTTTTATTCTTCAAAAGTTGACCCCTCCAAGTTATGAGGTAGTAGATAAGTTTTTCTCTGTATCTATCTTGTAATAATCTCTTTTAACAAGCACGTGCCTACTTGGCTAATCTGTTCACCTAACCTAAGAAGTTTTTGTTGTCGGATTCCGAAGAGTTAGCAAATTAGTTTTCGTAGTCATTAGGTTTTGGAATGCTAGACCTCATAACCAAATTCACATTCATAGGAAAATACATCAAACATAATAGACTTGCCTCGTATGACATGTAGTCAATGTCTAAGCACATGTCATTGTGATGGTCATGCAAAGAAGGAACTTCCTGCACAGGGAAAGATAATAATATGTAAGAAAGAAACTCTAAAGATTATGAAGTACCAAAAGGAAAGAGAATGACATATTACATCATCTTGAAGAAAAGGTTTACCGGAAAGATTATACATGTTGCCTCTAGGAAGTTAAGTGTGCCTTGCATATGGGGGAGTAAATAAAGATATAGCAAATGAATGTTGTATCATTCCATTATAATAGACATCTAATAAGTATTTAAATTGATACTAGTTTTTCTCACAACCACTAGATTTTCCCTATAAAAGAGTACTTTCAAAATGAAATTGTTGACTCACTTCATCCATAGCAATGCAATTTAATTTTATATAGAAAAGCCTATGAATGGAATCAGTCAATGGACAAATAAAAGTTGAAAACCAAATACTAGACGTGACTAAGACAATAAAAATAAAACATAGACAAGGTTCAATGTTGGTAAATGTTAGGGTAAACCTTTTTTAAATGATAAAAAGGCTAGTTACTATCACAACATTTGGAAACTAATAACAATATTCCACTGTTACAAATTAAAAAGTACAGTATGAATCTAAACATTTAATGAAAATATGAATCTAAATATTTGATAAGGTGAGATGGAGTCTTATAATTGTAAGTCAAATTCTATCTTCCATTGTTTGTATTTTGTGATAAGTTTATTAAGATTAATATTTAAAGTTTATAAAAACACCACTCATCTTCGTGTTTTTCTTTTATCATGGGTCTATGATACAAGTAAAAGAAAAAATTGTTCAAGGAAATTTGAGAAAATCTTTTGTAGAATGTTGAATCTTGAATAATTTATTGTTAATATTCTTGAAAGATATTAAATATATAAAAAAGTCTTCTATCATTACATAGAACTTTTATTATTATATAAACAAGATTTTGTTCGCGAAGAGAGTTCTCAACATAATACAAGTCGAGTATAGTTTTTATATAAAAACTAAGAGTGAGTAAGAGTAACACAAGTCCAAGATAGTATAACTTTCATGATCGAGTGAACTAAGAGGTAAGAATAAGACTATGATTATCGGAATGATGAAAAGAAAAAAAGAAAAAAGGATTGAGTAGATCTAAGCCAAAGCCTATGAAAATTTCTATCACAAAAGTAAAACGAATAAGAGAAACAAATGGAGAATAGAAAAAGAAAAGGATAAAAAAGTGTAAGTATATACCATCTTGATGCTAACACACTAATGATAGAAGATGAAAAGAAAAAAAAATACATGAAACTTTATTTTTGAATGGATAAGATATGACAAAGTTATTACGAGTAGAAGAAAAAAAAGTTTGCAAAACAATAAAAAAAACTAATTAACAACCTTACAATATACAACGTAAATACAACTGTAAAATCCAATAAAAAAAACTTAATAATATATATATATATATATATATATATATATATATATATATATATATATATACATAAGTAATAAACACTTGAATTAAAATAGTTAATTTGTTAAGTACCATTATAAAGATTTAAACTGTAGTTAACTAATTGGTATTAACTGTGACCCACCTTTTTTTCTTTTAGTTGCTCAAACCTTGAAAGTCTCGATATTTCTTGCTCGAACATTATTTAAATTCTTCTCCAACTATTGTTCTATCCGTTGCAGTTTCTTAACGGAAAGAAGATCCTAAATCTTCTCCCAAAGATTTCTGTTTTTGCAGCTTCAAAAAGTTCAGTGTTCTTCATCATGTTTGCTGCTCGTTGCTTCAGATGCTGCCCCAATGTTGCTGTTGAAATAATTGGGTGGTAAGCCTCCAAGTTTCATACAGAGTCCACAATATCACAGTAATATGTGTTAGAGATATCTTCACCCTGGTACACTCCATTTGGCTTCATAAGTGACATTTTTCCTTATTTTTCACATGGAAATATTTCAAATAAAAAGTCCTTGGACTCATTTATTTTTTAAACGACAAATACAAGCAAAAATTTATTGAAAAACAACACTTCTAGCATGATTGTATCAGACTAAATAAACAAGAAAAAAATCATTTGTAATACAGAAACAAATACTTGGGCAAGACCAGACAAAATAAATTTATTTCTAAATTGGATATGTTTAAACAAAAAACTTGTGTGTGCAGATTCTTTACACATGTAAGCTTGCTGCTAGTAAAAATTTTCGTGTTTATTGTTTATTAAAATGTTGTCAGTAACATGACTTTAGTTGTGCCGGTATAGTTTAATGTTTGTTGACAGACCGTACATTGAAATATAAATATTAAATTATATTATTAAAAATAATAAATAAAATTAACAATAATATTTTTCATTATTTCACTTTTTCGGACTAATTAAAACAAGACAAAACATTAGTTTTATAACTGTACCAGAAAAAGTCTAACTTGTTATCTTCATTGATCACATCACCAATACCAAGATCATCGGTCTCTCCCGCTTTTCTTCTTCAAGATAGCAATACCTTTCAGAGAATGATCATGGAGGACAGTCGCACACTAGCAGCGTTGAATGAAGGAAAAGTAGTGAAGGGTTGCCCCCGGGGTATGGAATTGGTCTCTTAATGGCGTGTGAGTTTGAGAGTGTTGATCAAGGTCAAAAGGGTTGCATGAGTTGGATATTGAAGTGGCTTAATGAACATGATGAAGGGTCGGTTGTGTATGTTAGCTTGGGGAGCAGGACTGAGACAAGGAAGGAGCAGATAAAGGACATGGCTTTGGGGTTAATAGAATGCGGGTATAGTTTTTTGTGAGAAGTGAAGTTGAAGATAGTTGACAGAGAAGAGGAGGAGGGTTTGGAGGATGTGTTGGGGAGTGAGTTGATGGGTAAAGTGAGGGAAAAGGGTGTGGTTGTGAAGGAGTTTGTGGATCAGACGAAGATTCTGGGGCACCGTGCAGTGGGGAGGTTTGTGAGTCATGGAGGGTGGAACTCAATAACTAAAGCAGTGTGGGAGGGAGTGCTTATTTTAACATGGCCTTGGGGATTTGTTGGTTTTACAGGATAAGATATTACGAAGAGAAAATATTGTTATTTCATCTTATTTTTTTGGAGCCATGAACTACTTACATTTATAATGCTTGTAAAATGAAGTTTAGGAACAGTTATAAAAAATTGAAATCCTAACATCTAGAAAATAATTAGGAGCAAATATTTTAACAATTAAGAGCAAATATTTTAATTAAAGGCATATTTAGAAACTGAAACAAATCAATGTGCAGTTTCAAAAGCAAATTTTCAACACTCCTCCTTGATTTTGGAACTGCAAACTCAAATTTTCTATCTTATGAATTCAAACTTGCTGAGTAACAGTGGCTTGGTAAGCAAATTTGCAATCTGGTTTTCAGTTTTGCAATAAACAAGATCAACAACTCCATCTTTATGTACCTCCCTTAAAAAAAACAACTTAATGTTAAAATGCTTTGTTTTTCCTTGAAAAACAAGGTTATGGGAAGTAGTTATTGCAGCTTGATTGTCAACAAAGACTTTCTTACTTCCCTTCTACTCCATGTTAAGATCAATCAAAAACTTTTTCAACCACAATACAGCTGTAGCACCAATAAATTCAACTTTTGCTGTAGACTTTGCAACAATTTCTTGTTTCTTAGAGCACCATGAAAAAATTCCTGAACCAAGACTAAAACAATATCCTAAAATACTCTTCATATCTTCCAAGGAACCACCCCAATCAATATCATAACACCCAACAAACTTTGCTTTATGTTTGTTAATTTAATCATCATATACAACAATTACCTTTCTATCTGGAGGTATGTCAACAAGAATGTTGTCCTTCTCAATCATATACAAATCCTCCTCCTTATCTTTTTTGCACTTTAGGTGATTGAGAGCTTCCTGATGGTCAGCAGATTCAAGAACAACCATATTACATCTTTGATATATGTCAGATAAGAATCTAGTACCTCTCACACAATGATCATCCACATTCTCAACAAAACCTTCCTGCTCAGTTATTTCTGGAACAACATCAAGGCCTTAAATCTCCTTCACAATCAATTCTTTAGAAACTTCAACATCATCACGAGAATCCAATCCATGATTTTCCACCACTGGCTTCCAATGATTTTCTACTACAGGCTTTCTAGACTGCTTCCTTTTATGCCAAATCTGTCCCGAATCAACTGCAGAAGAGTAAGCAAGGTCTGTTTGCAAGTTTACGGAGAAACTTTTGCCCTTCATCTTTATTGACATCAATTTAATGCTAGTTGTATCAAAGACTTCACAAGTTTTATCTTTGAACACAACAGCATAGCCTTTCTCTAAAAGTTGCCCAACACTTAGCAGATTTTGATCAGTTTTAGGGACATAGAACATCAGAGATTATTTTTGTACCTGAGCCAGCATCAATGGCAATATCACCTATGCCTTTGACCTCAATATAGTCCCCATTCCCAATTTTTTGAAGAGTGGGTTCTATCCAGCTTTACAAACATGCCTTTATCATGTGTCATGTGATGAGTGCATCCACTATCAATCAACCATGTTTCCCTAGTGATATCACTAGCAAAGCAAGTCGCCACAAAAAGATGCTCCTCCTTCTCGTCATCGGTCTCTTTAGCAATTTGTGTCTCTTGTTGCTTTCGTTTGCATACTTTCTCCGCATGACCCTTTTGATTGTAGGATCTACACATCACATCGGGTCTCCACCAACATCTCCAATGTGGTTGAGAAGTTTTTTTTCAGTGTTGACATGCTGAGTACTTCTCCTTCTCGTCATTGTCACCCTCATCACTTTTCTTCTAATTTTTCCAGCCTTTCTTCTTTGCTTTGTTACTCGACTGTGACTTTGCTAGAAAAACTCCTTCAATATTTGACTCTTCTCTGCTCTTGGGTTTGCAGAAAGTTCATCAACTCGGTTAGTGAAATCATTGTGAGATCTCTTAAATCTTTAAGTGATGAGATCTTTACTTCAAACCATCCTAGAAGACTCACCAACACCTTTTCTACGATCCTTCTATTAGGTAAATCTTCACGTAATAGTCAGATCTTGTTGACCACTGCCAAGAGCCTATCAAAATATTCTTTGATGGTCTTGGCTTCCTTCATTCTCAACATCTCAAATTGTCTTCTGAGAATGAGAACTTGCATCTACCGAGTTCTTTCATTCCCTTGAAACACCTCTTGGAGAGTGTCCCAAGCTTCTTTAGGTTTCATAGGCCATAATTCTAGTGAATACAATATTAGAAACAAGAGAGTGAATATAGGTCTTGGCCTTCGCTCTTCTTATTGCTTCATCATTGTAATTTATGATTTTGGCTACAGTTGGATCTTCTTGTAGCAGCTGGATTTTAGACATCACAACATTTCACAAATCACTCGTTTCTAGATAAGACTTCATTTTGACATACCATATTTGATAGTTTTCTCTAGAAAAAATCGGAGGTGCTGTTATGAAGTTTTGGACCATGGGTGAAGTTTTTGTTTTTCTCAAAAGGTTTCTCACTGGTTTCCCTCTGCTATTTTTTTTTCGTGGTCTCACACACAGGCCTGAGCTCAGATACTAATTGTTGGTTTTACAGAATAAGAGGAGATATGTATGAAGAGAAAATATTGTTATTTCATTTTATTTCTCGAGCCACGAACAACTTACATTTATAATGCTTACAGAAAGGAAAAGGAAAAATATCTAACTGAAATTACTCCTCTTAAAGTTTAGGAGTAGTTATAAAAAATTCAAATCCAAACATCTAGGAAACAATTAAGAGCAAATATTCTAACAATTATGAACAAATATTCTATTAAAGACATATTTAGAAACAGAAACAAATCAATGCGCAATTTCAAAAGTAAATTTCTAACAGGATCAAAAGATGACATCAAAAGCCATAAGGATGAATGAGGTGGGGATTTGGGCTGATGAGTAGGGGTGGGGGACACAAAAGGTAGTGAAAGGGAAGGAGATTGCAGAGAGAATCAAAGAGATGATGAGCAATGAGTCTTTAAGGGTCAAAGTTGGAGAAACGAAGGAGGGAGCCAGGAAGGCTTGTGGTGTTGGTGGGAGTTGTGAGGTTATTATAAAGAGACTAATGGGGAATGGAAGAGCAATGCTCAAGTCACCTGATTTTGCATATTCACAATATTAAGTTCAAGGGTGAATTTGAATTTCTGTTGGAAAAAAGTACAGTAATAATTTGAATTGCATAAATTAGTATGAAAACAGCTACCTAAATAGTAATTTGTGGTTTTATTCTATGTGCTTACATTTCCAATTTGGTTGAGTGTTCATTCTGGGTGTTTAATGTTTTTTTTGTTACAAAAATATTGTGAGTTTTGGGTTTGGAAATTTATCAAAAATGTTTGAAGGTTTATAGAGTGTTTACTATTCATCAATCTTCAATCACTGTCATGTGTCTGTCCAATTATATACTCTTTTAATTTCCTGTAGATTGAATTTTAAAAATACATATATAACAAATAATTTTGAAAGTATATATCAAATTTTTAATTTAAATTATTCTTCTTATTATTATTATTATTATTATTATGTGGTCATACTTTAGGATTTGTTAACATAATCATTTTTATAATAATAATAATAACTGTTTGTCTGATGCAGAGGGGTGAGGTTAAAAGAAAGAGAGATTGTGGGTTTGGGAGTGATGAAAGTGACTATGCAATCATAATAGAGAAACAATGCTGCTATTGTAAGGAAAGCCATATGAACAACAGGTTCAGCACCACACATTCTTTTGTGTGTAACTCATATTTACCCAACCATATAATAGTAGCTAACTACCATAATAGCATGTTAAAATACTTCTACGAATACTACTTTTCTTAGCTTAATTATATTTTAGGAGTTTACATTCTTAGCAAAGATTTATTTTACGATTAAATAACGACAAACAGAAACAAGAAACTTTAAAAAGACTCAAAATAGAAGACACCTTGTTTATTTATTTATGTGTAGTTCAGTACATGGAACTCAACTTGATGATAATCTTGAATCAAAAGTGGAAGTAGTGTATTACACTTTACTCATTAAGATTTGGATATTCAACGCTTAATATTGAACTTTCTGGAACTGCACTTTGAATGGCCCAGAAGTTAGAGCTAAACGCTTGTCATATTGGTCCTGATATATTCCAATATCACTACAGGGATAGTTGCAATAGTTTCACACACTTGGACAATAAACCATCTTGTAAGCATCCTCTTACTTCTCAATCTTGAACCAATTGGTGATTGTTTGAGGGCCAGCAGTTGTGACAAACCACTGTGATGTTGAATAATCATAGTCCTTAAGCTTCCACCCTGTAGACTGGGGGCAAATTGTATAGTGGAGAAATAGATTTATTATTTGTGATTTATGTATTGTGTAGGTGGAGAAATATATAAACTTGAAACAACTATACAACGACAAGATATTCCTTCTTTTATAAATTTCTTTGAATAGAATCTAACTTATGAGGAAACCTAATTAGCACTGAATGAACTTGAATGCTATACAGAAAGGAAACACACATATATTTGCATTTGAACAATACAATCGGCCATAGTGAGTTTATTTGAATCAATGTTCTTTGTGGTGATGGCCTTATATTTTTCATCTCTTAGGTCATGATTCGCCTCTTCATATAAGTAGGTTTTGAAGAATGATATGTTTTTTTGTTGATTCTATGGTCTGTTCGCTTATTAAAATGATTTGAATACTAAACTTGTTTTTCTTCAAAATGTACGTAATGTATTTTGTCGTATATACGGAAAAGAATTCAGCATGATGGGACCCTAACATTTTCAAAACAGAGGCCCAACTCAGCAAGAATTTCATAGATGCCATTCACGTATATATCACACAGATTTAGACACTACAGCTTGATTTCGTAACAACTAGTACTATTATTATTTTTTATCAGCACAACTAGTGCTATTATTACAATCTCCTAAACATAATAGGCCAGAAAAACATTTTGAAATGTTCTATTCTTAATAATAACAGAATTTAAGTATAATTCTATAAGTATTTGTTAGCACCAGTGGGCTACTGTGATGATTTGATGAAGCCAACCAAGGGAAGAAGTTCAAGACCCTATGATCATAAGTGGAATGCATGAAGATTTCATGGAGATTGAAGAACTTGGTCTAGAACTTAGGAGTGTGTTGTGGGGTAAGTTTGAGGTTTAATAAGTGATGCATGCAATCTTAATCAAAGATAAGCTCCACAAGTATTTTCTGAATTAACAAAAGTTTTGAGAAATCATTAAAATCAAAACTTGCATTTTGAACAACTGTTTTAACTAACAGGAGAAAAACAATCGACTATTTGAAAAATCAATCGACTGAAATGTTCTATTCTCAATAATAACAGAATTTAAGTATAATTCTATAAGTATTTGTTAGCACCAGTGGGCTACTGTGATGATTTGATGAAGCCAACCAAGGGAAGAAGTTCAAGACCCTATGATCATAAGTGGAATGCATGAAGATTTCATGGAGATTGAAGAACTTGGTCTAGAACTTAGGAGTGTGTGTTGTAGGGTAAGTTTGAGGTTTAATAAGTGATGCATGCAATCTTAATCAAAGATAAGCTCCACAAGTATTTTCTGAATTAACAAAAGTTTTGAGAAATCATTAAAATCAAAACTTGCGTTTTGAACAACTGTTTTAACTAACAGGAGAAAAACAATCGACTATTTGAAAAATCAATCGACTGAATTTTAAATGATAGTTGCCTATAAATACTTGACACGATTATTGAAAACATATATAATACACGAGATTGAAATCATTCTAAACATTTTTCTGAGTAAGAACATTTGAGTTTACAAAGAGAGCAAAAGCGCCTTCAAGTCTAGTGATCAAGATCAGTCAACGTTTTTATCAAGAACTATTTTCTTGAACTGCTACTGGAGTTTTGATTTGACTGAGACAATTTCTTCACTGATTTGATCATTAGACTAAGCCTTCTATACTATTTCTTTATTACTTTTGTAATCTGTTGTAAAGATGTGCTTGTATTGCTTGAACTGTGATAATTCTTTCACTGTATTGAAGGTTATTTTGTTGTGAGTTACCTGGGTTGGTAATTCTGTTATGTACAGGTTGTATCTTGTTGAGAGGATCAGCAAGGGTGTTCTTGAAACACACAGTGAGATTCTGTGTGGTTTCTTATTCTGCTGTGGGTTCAGTAGTGGTCTACTGCAGGGTGTAGTAAGACGTTTCTGGGTTATACAGTGGATTCTGTATAGCTGCGACTTGTTGTGGGTTTTAGCAAGGGAGCTCTTGAAACACACAGTAGACTTTGTGTGGTTTCTTGGTCTGCTGTAGGTTCAGAAGTGGTGCTGTGGAGTGCAGTGTATTCTTGTTGTGGGCAAGTGTTGTAAACTTGATCAGCTGATCATTTTTAGTGAAATCCTTACTGTGTGTGATGGACTGGACGTAGCTCGTTTGTTGGGTGAACCAGTATAAAAATTTGTTGTGTCTTGAATCTCTCTTGCTCTCTCTCTTTACTATTCTTATTAAATCTTGCTGTGTTTCTTGAATTTTCAGAATCAATTGAATCTTGCTAATTGAATAACCTCATCAACTTTCTGAAAGCATTTTTAGTAACAACTGAAAACATATATTCTGTTTTAACACAGTCTACTCTGAACTGTTTTGAATCTGTTAATAACCAGTATATTAGTTTTCTGTAAATCTACAGTTTCACAATTTACTGGGTTTACTGTTTATTAGTTTGTTTTTCCAGAAAACTCAATCTTTCACTGTTGTTGATTAAAGACTGTTTTCATACACTTAACATAGTTTGTATTGTTTAACAAAAAGGTTTTTAATCAGCGAATCTTTATAAACTTGAAGTTGATCTAATTCTTTGATTTCTTGATTCAACTTTTGAAGAACTGCTTTTACAGTATATTCTGTATTCAAGAACTGTTTTCTGGTTACAGTTTATTGTATCTAGTTGATTGGTATTGTGCTGAAACTGTTTGTTGAACCTTTGTTGTTTGCTTAATATATCTTCTTGAGTAGATTCCATAAAAATTATCCATTCTTCAAACAGTTTGCGAAAATTTTCAAGTGTTCAATTAACCCCCCCCCC
>Ga0209700_109435_pt1 | contig 11320 bp, 9 predicted proteins | sample SiratroredBW_FD_187528 | JGI IMG/M metagenome (GOLD analysis project Ga0209700, IMG submission 187528) | Root nodule microbial communities of legume samples collected from California, USA - Siratro red BW (SPAdes) (version 2) | ecosystem: Host-associated > Plants > Roots > Nodule | place: USA...
CCCAAGAGGACATTGTAGGAAGTATTCGCTTCTACCAACAGGTAGCGCACCTTGATAGTCTTTGTTTGTGTTCTCGTATAAACGAACTTGGTATAAAGGTCTATGTAGCCTCTTGTATCCACTCGTTACCCTGAAAAACCAACTATCTGATCTTCATATGCCTGCATGTCTTCTTCTGGAATTTTGAGCTTTTTGAAAATACTCCAGTATAAAATGTCAACAGAACTTCCTTGGTCTACCAGAGTTTTCATGACTGCGAAGTTTTCTATTTCTACTGTGATTACCATGGGGTCATCCTGTTGGGGATCTACCCCCTTGAAATCTGCATTAGTGAATGTAATGGGCAGCATCTTCTTCGCGAGAGGTCGCGATATCACATTGACGGATTGCACAATCTGTAGATGCCTTTTCCTGGCCGTGGATGTCGTTCCTCCTCCTGCAAAACCCCCTGCTATTGTGTTGATAACTCCCCTTACACTGGGACCTTGACTTATGGGCGGTGGTGACTGATGCCAAGGTGGTTCTAGTCCCTCCATGGTTCGCTGTCTTCGACCTCCCCGAAAGTCCTTCTGCCTTTCGGGAGTGCGTTGCCTCCTCCTCGTCTGTTCTGGGATCCTCCTGACAAACTACTTCAAGTGTCCTGCTTGAATTAACTCTTCGATCTTGTCTTTGAGTGCCATGCACTCCTCAGTACTATGGCCATAGTTTTGGTGGAACCTATTGGAGGTATCTGCATTTCGGGGTGGGCCGCTCTCCGGGGAGTAGGGAACAGGTCCGCATTGAGCGCTTCTTCCAACACTCACCCCCAATGGACGTTAAGAGGCGTGTAGCTAGCAAATCTCGAGATTTTGGTTTCTTTTGACTTCGACGGTAAGGATGAGAAATTAGGTCGTTCCCTCGCCCTGGCCTTCTCCACCTAGGGCTCACCCCTGGCGTGTCCACCAAAGTCTCTCAAGTCTTCAAGACACATGAACTTGGTTGCTCTGACCTGCATTTCATTGAGATTCAAGGCCGGTTTCTTACATAGGCTGTCTGCGAAAGGGCCTGGTCGGAGAGCCATTACCATGTGATGCAAAGCAACCTCGGGATTCAAATTTCATATTTGCAGAGCTACTTGACCGAAACGGTCCATGAACGCGCTCAAAGATTCCCCCTTTTCTTGTCGGATGTTGACCAGGGCCAGCGATGTCAGATGATGAGGCTTGCTGGTGGCAAATTGGATAGTGAACAAGCTTACAAGAGTCTTGAAGGAATCTATCGAATAAGGGGGGAGTCTTGTGAACCAGCTTAAGGCCATCCCCTTGAGGGAAGATGGAAAAATCCGGCACATGTCTGCCTCATTTGTAGTGAAGAGTTCCATGTCTGTGGTGTACACATCAATGTGTTCTTCCGGATCAGTTGTGTCATCGTATCAGTCTATCGACAAACCTCTCCACCTTGCAGGGAGCTCTATGTTTATGATCCCATCAACGAAAGGATGCCTTCTTTCGTCCAAGTTGGACGTTTCTTCTGTGTGATACGATACTTCGTCTTCCTTTTCAGTACGCAACGTATTGGCCTTACATCGTCCTGATACGGTCCAGAGCTTGGTTTTCTCAACTTTATCTCCCAGCAGTTTTTTCTTCATCTCCTCATTTTCTTGCCTAAGGTTCTGCAGATCCATCTCATTTTGTTGTTTCAGCGTGCGAAGCTCGTCTTCATTCTTCTGCCTTAGAGTGCGTACTTCATCCTCTCCTTTTTGCTTTACCTCCGCCAACTCACGTTGTAGGGATAGTAGTAAGGTCATGACATCTGCTCCTGACATGTTTCGCTCTTGGCGTTGATCATTGGTCTGACTTCAGGTGGATACCATCCAAATCAAGCACTCACTCTGGGCCCCACGGTGGGCGCCAATTGTTCTTACACGAATTTAGGGACTACAGTAGTCCGACAACTTCTCGTTTGTATCTCTCCTATCTAGTCCGACCTCAACGCCAATCCAGTCTGAATGGCTCTCCCTTTGGACGGATAACTCGATCACCTTGTCCGAAGCGGGGGGTTGTACTTGCGATGACACTCCGACGCTCAAGTAAGTGCCCGATTATCGGAGTTAAATTTGCTTATCTTAAAACTTTCTTACCTCTGGTCCTTACTGCTCATGTATTTATAGGGTTTTTAAAGTTTACTTATTTCTTACGTCTTGTCAGCTTTTGCGTCAGGGGTTGCGTGTATATTTGGAATATCATTTTTCCTCGTGTACATAGGAGTTCTCGATTCTCTGGGCGGACAGTATACATACCCTAGGCGGATAATATGCTTACTTTGGGCGGGTAGTACAAAAACCAAAACTAGTGAATTAGCCGTTATGACTTTAGAGTCAACAACATGTGCGACATAAATCCAGTGTTATTTACTAATTAATGTTTATAGTGTATTCAGACATACACTCGACTATATATATATATTGGAAATGTTATGTTCCCATTTTTCTCGTCAAAAAAGATGTCTGAGTTATTTTTCGGCCAAAGTATTTGATGATATTTCCCCTTATTAAGGCCCTTTTTTTATGCTTGTTTTCTAGGCCTACAGTGGACCATTTTTCTCTGTATTTGGTCATGATTCAATCTTATTCATCCATTTATTCGTGATTTATTACATATTATTACCAAGATTCCCCATAATGTCATAATATTGTTGTAGGGAAATAAAGGGAATATATGGATCTTGATTCGGTTAATAAATGTTTTACCATATTTAAGGATGATGTCATCGAATTAATACCGAGCCCCATCATTGTAGGTTGTTACCGCTTTATGCGGTAATAATCTGAGGACTTTCCACCCGTGTGTGTTGGGTTTATTTTAATCCGAGGACGGAATCCGAATAGCTAAGTACTCTACTCGGCCCTAATCCGGGATGGATAAGCTAAGTAAGACTAGTTCTTCCTGCACCCTAATACGTTCTTCCTGCACCTTAATAAAAAACTTTGATATCACAATTGTCCTTATATGAAAACCAGATGACACTCTAACCGGTTGTCATTTAAAAAAGAATTGACAACCGGATGACACCCCCATTCGGTTGTCATTTTTTTCAAATGACAACCGGATGGCCTGCTCATCCGGTTGTTAATTTTTCTTCAAATGACAACCGGTGGGGGTGTCATCCGGTTCTCATTTCCAAATCAAAATGATAACCGAATGAAACTCATCCGGTTCTCATAGTCCAAATCGAAAACGAATTAATTTTTCAAATTTGGACTATGAGAACCGGATGAGTTTCATTCGGTTATCATTTTGATTTGGAAATGAGAATCAGATGACACCCCCATCCGGTTGTCATTTGAAAAAAAAATTGACAACTGGATGACCAGGTCATCCAGTTGTCATTTTTTTTAAATGACAACCGGATGGCATGCTCATCTGGATGTTAATTTTTTTTCAAATGACAACCGGATGGAGGTGTCATCCGATTTTCATATAAGGGCAACTGTGGTATTAAATTTTTTTATTAAGGTGCAGGAAGAACATATTAGGGTGCACGAAGAACTCGTCGCTAAGTAATTCTAGAATGGACCATTGAAAAGTTACAAGAAAATTTTCAGATATTTACAAGGCATTAAGAATCATATGTTTTATTTATAGAAGAACTAATAATCTTAAAGTGATAGATTATTTAGATTCAAATTACGTTGGATATATAGATTCAAGAAATTTAATATTTGAATATATCTTTACGTTGACTAGAGAAGCATTCTCATAGAAAAGTACAAAATAGTTTATTATTGATACTTCACCATAGGGATTCCATTTGTAGTTTGAAGCCATAACGGCAGAACTTTATCTCAGAACTTAATGTTGTGGACAATATAGTTAGGCCGTCAAGAATTTATTGTGATAATTCTACAATTATTTTCTTTTGACAAGTATTTTAAAGGTACAAAACTCATGGACTTAAAATAGTTTATAGTTAAGGAAAGAAGAGTACAGAAACAAAGAGTGTCAATTGAGCATATTAGTACTAATTAAATGATAACGGATTCACTAACTAAAGAGTCGCTACCTAAAATATTTTTAGTCTTAAGAGACACATGAAAATAATTGATAAGTTTTTGTTAGGATGATTAGTATGACATGTATAAATAATTTGCTTGTATTGTTTCATACTTGTGAATTCAATTAAAGTTATGCTTTAACTTATTTATGATTGTTATTAACATTTTATTATGTGCATGCATTGTTTTGGTGTAATAACATATAATATGTGTATTTAAATAAAATATTATAGTGTACTTTGACTAATATTTTAATAATTGAATTATTTGTGACATGAAAAAAAAAATATTGCTTACTAACATGTATTCTCATGATCTCATTAATTTAATTCTAGTTAAAAATATTGACTTGGTTATTTTAAGGAAAAGTAGAACATAAAACAAGTAGGAGTTTATAAGAATATTTAATTAAATATCATAAAAGTATAATTCATATAACTAATAGAATTAACTCTTGATAAAAAATAAAAATTAGTGTGGTGATTGTTATCCTTTAAAAGATTAATAGAATTAGTAGGTATCACTTTTAAACATCCCAAACCTACATAAAAATTAGTGTGGTGATTGTTATCCTTTAAAAGATTAATAGAATTAGTAGGTATCACTTTTAAACATCCCAAACCTACATTTGATGGCGATTCTCATATCGTAAAATAAAATGAAATAAAATAAAATAAAATATAATAATTTTTTTCCTTCTATTCAAGAGATTTTAGAGTCAATTCAATTTCACCAAGTAGGATTCAAACCTATTACTAGTCAATTATCATGTTAAATATTTTCTAACCATTAATAAAAACTAAAAAAATAAAAAATCATCATCAAGTCCTTAACGAACATGAATTTTAATAAATTATTAAAAAAATATTCAAAAACATTTCTTAAAAAAATAATAAACAATTTATACTAAAATTGTTAAAATATAATTACTTAATAATATCTAATCATATTAATATATTATCACCCAACATCATAATCCTATATGTATATAGATAGTTATAGTTTGGAGACATAGACACACATGAAAAATATTATCTTTCATTTATAAAGAGAAAAATGTTTAATTTAGCTCAAGTGAATGTCTAGGATTACAAATAAAATAACAAAAACAATTAGTCATAATATAAAAGGATTGTATAAGGAGACAAACATAGTGTGGCCAGTGTGTAGAATAACATAATGTAGATTTAGGCACTGTTAAGGAATTTTTTAATATTTTGAGCTTAGAGATATAGACAGTAAGTAAACACATATTGTGAAAAGTAATAGGAGTTGTCTGAAATTTATAAACCCATAAACAATATAATTTTTAAAGATAAAACATTTGAAGCCGATAAGGTTTTCATATTAGTACAAAACAAGACTTGGAATTGGATTTTAAGAGGAATGCCAAAACTAAATTCACGTTTTGTTTTTTTATTGGTGCTTTAATCTAATATTATGCTTGAAATTAATAATATAATTTGGCTTATATAAGTTTTTTAATTATTTGCTCAAAGTTGATATTGTTATTTTATTAAAATTTGCATAAAGTTTTAGTTTCTATGAAAAGACATATAGGACATGCATGTTATCTCAATACAAACTGTTGAAGTTATCTCAATACAAACTGTTGAAGTGTTTTAATCAAAGTATTGGAATGACCGTTTCTCCTTGAATCAGGTTAATCAAAGCTAGTATGAATAGAGATACAATATTCAGTTCAAGTCATTTTGTAACAGATTCTTTTTTAGGATTGTTTGTAGAAATTAGGAGTTTTTCTCTTTGAAATTTAATTGCTAGGTCTTTTGTAATAGGGTTAAAACACTTTTTAAGTGTTTCTCATTTATTTATTTCTGATAAACGAAATTTACTATATTTATCCTACTATAAAAGAGTTTTAATCAAATATAAATATCTTAATCAAATATGAAAATATTTATTAACCTTTTTATTTATATGGAATCTTTGGTTTGGTTATTTATAATGGAATGTTCATGAACAATAATATTATTTAACCCGATTTGAAAAGTGTTAATCAATTTTGAATATTTTATAATCAAATATGAATTTATCTAGAGTAACTTTTTTATTTTCAGTTTTATTTATAAAAAAATTAATTGTTTGAAAATTTAAAATATATCAACAACTAGTATTTTATCCTTAGTGCATAACAGGTTTTTAGTATATATTATTAAAAGTTATAGCACATAAATATTTTTAAATATATCATATATAATTAAAGCGGATAATAAATTACTTTTTTTAAACATATAATTATAGTTTAGATTCACGATAACTATTTTACATTATAATATATTGTTATTTTAAATTTATAAAAATATTAAAATTTAAATTTAAATTAGAAGTAAAAATATTAAGAAAATAAGTTAAAAGAGATTAGAAATTATTACAAATCATCCCGGTTGTTGACATTAAAAACATAATAAAATATATGATAACACTTTATAGATCCGAAAATTCAAAAAAGGAATGAGATGAATCTGTATTCAATTTGAATGGAAAAAACAGCTACCTAAATAAAAATAAAGTAATCATCTACAAAGTATATTCACTATCATGGAAAAAAATGCTCAAGGGAATTTGGAATGTTTTTAAAAATGACATTGATTTTGTGTGTTTAATATTTTTCACTTCTTGCCTTTGAGTTTGTGTTGTAGTGATGTGTGTTTATTCAGTATTGTTCATGAGATTTGCATGGATGGTACAACCTCAGAATTATCTACTTCTTTGTTGTCATGGATCCAATGAGAGCTTATTTAAACTCTCCCGTTGAGAAAAGTGGAAAAGGTATGAAACTTAGCATTTGATTAATTAAAACTCTATGAATATTGCTTTCCATGTTAAGCCTGAACTGATGGATATTTTGTTTTGTATAGGTACCTCTCAAAGAAGAAACAAAATCCTTCATTCAAGTAATTTGATGCTCAATCTATTGCTTCATCATGGAGCTCCTATAATAATAATAACTTGTATTGATTTGATTATTCATGTAGATCAACAATTGTTTTCACATTTTCATAACCAAAATTCATAAAATATTGTTTTCCTAAATGTTTATTTGGTGTAGATTAAAAAAGTTATTCAGCTTTTAAGCAATGTAATATTCATTTTAGAAAATTCTTTTGTGTGTGTTGTTTAAAAGAGTAAAAGTCTAGTTTCGTGATTGTATTATTTATATATATATTATGTTTGTAAAATTTTACATTAGTTGTACTACTAGGTTCTAAATGTCTTATGATAATAATTAAATAAGTGTAAAAATCACTAATTTTTAAAGAAAATATACCCATAAAGAATTCTACATTTTTAATCTTTACTTCCATATAATATAAATATTTACTTCCATATAATATAAATATGTAATAAGTAATTATTTAACCAGACACTTTAACATTCTTATATATGTACTTTTAGGATAAAATCATTTTAAGAACTGAAAAGGTGTTCTACTAGTTTTTTTCTTTTTTCAATATCTCGTTCTATAGAAAAAAATGGTAAGAACAATTTTCTTTCAAAGATTATTCAAGCATATAAATAATAAATATAACATTTACAATTATCCCAACTACTCCATTGGATTCACTTGAATTAATTTATCTTATTTTATAATTAATTTATCTTACTTTATAATTAATATCTTCTTCTTTTAGACAATAGTTAACAACATATACATATTTTCTATATCTAATCTTATTTTTTAATTTATTTTATTAATTTTATATTTATACTTTTGTTTTGTAAGATAAAATGTGTCAAATGCTTCATATATGAGTTTTAAATACACTTTAGTGTATCTAGAAAAATTATTTACAAAAATTACAATTTTTACTATATTTAGATATGGTTTGTTTTAAATGAGCAAAATTTAAAATAAGTAAACCAATGTTTTCAATTTCAATTTACGTATAATGACATAATTTCATAGTTCATTTATATTATTTTCATATTTTTTGTTTTTTTTCTATCTTTTTATTTTTTTATTTTTATAATATGAAATCAGAATACTGATTTCAAAATTTTGATTGCTATATTTAGTCATGGTTAAAATGATCGATGAGTTTACATTTTATTTTTGCTTGATTTTCAATCCATGTTTATTACGTGATTCTCTTTGTTTACACTGAATTGTTCTGTTAAGTGCAAAGAGTTTGAATTAGCTCATCTAAATAGTAAGTGGTGTTGCTCCACTGTATGCCCTTTGTACCCGGTAATGGTTGCCTCTCAACTTTCTTATCACGTGGAGTCTCTTATTGAGTTGTGAATATATATATATATATATATATATATATATATATATATATATATATATATATATATATATATTTATTTATTTATTTATTTATTTGGTCATATTTTTTTTTTCACATAATAGGAAAAAAGTTTTTTTTTTTGTTGTTGTTAGAATTAAACTCAACTACCAGTTTTGTTTAGTTGTATGCATTTTTGTTAGCATGAATCTTGATGGTCAATAATTATTATCATTAATTTTGTATTTTTTTAGTTTAATATTAATTATAACATACCAGTAGATAACACATATGAATAGAGAATATAGGAGTAGAGGGAGTAGATATATGAATTTGAAAAGTTTATTTTGAAATTATATATTGTACTCTATATTTTATTAAAAACTAAAGCATATGGGGGAAGAGATATATCTATCAAAACAAAAGTATATTGTGTTTTCATTTTTCTTTCTCTTCAATATGAAAATTAAAAGATATCCTTTGGTCTCTATTATCAGATTGCTATTAGAGTTATGGTGAATGTGATCAATAATCTACTATCGCTTAACAAAAACAACAAACTATGACAATTAGAGCATCCTATGAAAGCCCTTACAAAATGTTGAAAGAGATATGATCAAAAGATAAGGTAGCTTTGTACATGTTGTATAGAGTTTTTGATGAGTCTATTTTTGAGAAGATTGTTGATGCATAAACTTCGAAGGAAGCATGAGACATCTTAGAAAAAAGTGTTCAAAAGTGTCAACCGAGTTAAATATATGTATCTTTAAACTCTACGAGATGAATTGGAGGTCATGAGGATGAAGGACTTATAAGATGTATATAGTTACATTACTTGTATGCAAAACATTAACAAATCAACTCAAACAAAATGAAGAAACCCTCACAAAAACAAGGTTTGTCAAAAAAACTCTTTGATCATTGACTGATGACTTTGAAAATATTGTATGTGCAATCGAGGAGTCAAAAAAATTGGAAGAAATGGCCATCGATGATCTTGAGGGTTCTCTTGAAGCACATGAAAAAAAAGAAACAAGAAGCCCTAGAGAAAGCCTTACAAACAAAGATGACCATCAATGAGGATTAGGTGATGTATGCACAACACAACTGCAGACGAGGATTTGAAGGTCGCGGTTACAGACCAACAAAATTGGAGTGCACGAGGTCACGATTATGGAAAAGGTGATCATTCTAATGGTCCAAGTGTTAAATGTTACAAATGTGATAAGTATGGATATTACGCAAAGCATTACTACGCTAAGAAAAAGGTGGAAGAAGATGCAAATTTAGTCGAGGAAGATGAAACAAAAGATGAAGGCATCCTCATAATGGCCAATGAAGGCATCACTCTAGACAATGACATAGGGTGGTATCACGACACTGGTGTTAGCAATCATATGTGTTGGCACAAACATCCTTTCTTGATATACAAGAGATAAAAGATGACATGTGTCTTTTGGAGACTCCACAAAGGTTCTAGTCAAAGGAAGAGGAAAAATATGTTTTTCCCAAAAAGATGGAAAAACATGTATTATGGAGAACGTCTATTATGTACCTGACTTGAAAAATAACATTTTTAGTATAGGACCATTACTGGAGAAAGCATGTTCAATTTTCGTGAAAGATCGAATGTTGCACTTGAAGGACAAAAATGATCGAGTGCTTGCACACATCACTACGAAAAAAAAAAACAAAACTTACTGACATAACAAATCCATAGGAAACACCTAAAATCCGTTGGTAAATTGATTGTATATAAATTTACCGACGAATTTTTGAGTCCGTTAGTAATTACTGACAGATTTCTGAGTCTGTCGCTAATTACCGACGGATTTAGGATAAATCCGTCGATAAATTTATCAATAAATTTAACAACGGATAATATTCGTCGATAAAATCATTAATGATAATATTTTATCGACGAATAAAATTCTGTCGATAAAATTCCATCGATAATTTAACTTTTTCTTATAATGCATGGAGATGACGAAGAATCGGATTTCAAATCTAATCTAAAAATAAAAGCCCTTTCTCTTAGGTGTGAAGGAAAAGTTGAGGATGTAGAAGAAGTTCTTAAAATATCTGAAAGCATTAGAAGCCCAAATGTTAGAGAGAGAAGATGCAAGAATAAAGCACAATTTATGACTAATATGATGAAAGATGAAATTTTCAAATCCTACCATTATGAAAAAAGTGATGTGGTTGTTTTAGAATATGATATGCACGATCCAACATTAAATTTCATGTTTACTAATAAGATGGAAGGATGGTGAATCTCAACCTGTGACCATAAAATCAAAATCAGTTAAGAAAATTATTAGTGTAACATCTTTATTTTTAAATAAATATATTAATTATTTTATCTTTATCTTACAATAAGAATTAAAAAATCTTAAGTTTTAATGCATGTTATTAAATTTCTCATTTTAAAAATATTTTATATTTTAGATAAAATTTGAATATTAAAAAAAACAAATCAAGTAATTTTAAGAGACATTGTGACTAAATAAAATAAAAATATTAATATATTTATTAATTGAAATTATTTAAAGAGAAAATAATAATAATACTACTGATAAAAATAAAATCATAATGATAATTAATAATTAATTAATTATTAAAAATATATATAATTATAAAAATAATTAAATTAGAAAAAAAAGTTCTAGTGAATAAGAAAAAAGGGAAAAAGAAAAATAATAATAAAAGAATAAGATAAAAAAAGGAGATGAGATTACATTTAATGAATTCATTATTTTTAATAAATAATAATAATAATATTTTTTAATTAAATAAAGATAATTATGATTTTAATAAATAAATAAATAAATTTATATGTATATAAAGGTGGGGTGAGATGAGAGCTAAGAGAAAAAGAAGAGAGAAGGAAGAGAGAGAAAGAGAAGATATGAGAGAAAAAGAAAAATGAGAGAAAAGAGAGAGAAAGGAAAAGGAAAACGAGAAAGAAAAAAAAATAGAAAATGAAAATTTAAAATAAGTGAAATTTTCAATTTTTTTACAAATATTTATGATTTTA